>ERZ779889.388-NODE-388-length-56597-cov-9.732871_pt1 | contig 56597 bp, 51 predicted proteins | sample MGYA00511030_ERZ779889 | MGnify/ENA primary metagenome ERZ779889 (study PRJEB29588, sample SAMEA2160616) | human gut metagenome | biome: human gut; feature: human-associated habitat; material: faeces | place: Denmark | collected 2008/2010 ... | reverse complement strand
TAGAGCAACTGACTCTTAATCAGTGGGTCCAGGGTTCGAATCCCTGAGGGTGTACCAGGCCGTGAGGTGAAAAAGAAAAAGATTCTGAAAACGATGCGTTTTTAGAATCTTTTTTTGTTGTGTATCTGTCTGTATGCAAGTGCTGAGGTTTTAATATGCGTTTTTTTCTCCCTGGATTGCATTGCGGATGGTACGGTAGATAATATAGATGTCCAGTCCGAAGCTCCAGTGTTCGATGTACCAGATGTCGCCTAATACACGGCCTTCCATGTCTTTCAGTTCTTTTGTCTCTCCACGGTAGCCCGTGACTTGGCTCCAGCCTGTGATGCCGGGCTTTACAAAATGGCGTACCATGTATTTGTTAATCAGTTTTGAGTATTCTTCTGTATGCTTGAGCATGTGAGGGCGTGGGCCGACTATGCTCATATCGCCCAATAGTACATTGATGAACTGGGGAAGTTCGTCGATGTTGGTTTTTCGCATGATGTCTCCCCATTTTGTCTTGCGCGGGTCATTCTTGGTTGCTTGCAGGGTGTCGGCTTCTTTATTGACTTTCATTGAGCGGAACTTGATGCAATAAAATTCGCGGTCGTTCAGTCCGTTTCGTTTTTGGCGGAAGAATACCGGGCCGGGCATGGTCAGTTTCGTGATGATAGTCACGATAATAAGTATGATGGGGAATAAGGTGCACAGGAATAGCAACGAAAATGCAATGTCGAATGCGCGTTTCAAGGCTTTGTTCTCCGGACGGCTAAGCGGGTCGGGGCGCAGGCTCAAATAAGGCACATTTCCTATCATGTTGAAATATACTCGATTGTGCAGGTAGTTGCGTAGGTTGGGCACGCTGTAGAAGTGTACCAGGTTGTTTTCGCAATAGTTGATGATAGGCACAATAATGTCGGCTTGTTTAGAAGGAAGGCAGCAAAACAGGAAATGGATATACGTGTGGGAAATAAGGTAGCCAATCACTTCTTCCGGCTTGCCTAAGTAGGGACATTCCTTGAATTGGGGGTTGGGCTGTTCGTCAAAATATCCCGCAACCGAATATCCGCTGGCAGGGTCGTCTGCCAGTTCATGATATAATTCGATATTATTGGTCGTGCTTCCTACCAAAACCACATAGTTAAGATGGGATTCCCGGCTCCGGTAAGCTTTCAGGAATGCGTGGAAAATGAGTCTGTATGTGCTTAGGGCTATGAATAATGTTGCGATGTAAGCCGCGAAGAATAGGGAGAATACATTGAGGTAATCTCCTGTTGCCAGCAATATGCCGCTTACGGCGGAAAAGTACAAAACGTTGCGTAGTACGCGCAGGACAATTTGGAAACCATGTACTTTCTGCCGGTGCAGGATGACACCTCCCCGCATGGTGCATATCAGGTAACAAAGCGATAGGGTGACCAGTATTTGAATTAATGACGCATGATGGGGAAGAGGGTGTAAAGAGGTCTCTTTCCAATAATATAGTGCATAAAACAGACCGTTGCATAAACATAAATCGCCTGTGATGACAATAGCCTGAATCAGGCTGTTATATTGGGGCTTATAGTTTTTATTCTCCATATATAATTATTGGTTCGTTTGATAAAAGTGCTTTCTCTATAACATTTAAGTGTCTATTCTTGTTTTAAAGGGCTTTTACTTTCATGTTCTTTCCAAATTTATGTTCAGTAATCTATAAGGTTTCATCTGCAAAGGTCGTAATAAAATTAAACACTCACAAGGATTTCCTTTCAAATTGCCCTCTTGTTTCTAAAATAATGTTAATATATGAAAGGTTTTTGCCTGTAATGTATGTTCCATAACATAAAATGTCTATCTTTGCATCGTGTTTTTCATGGTATTAGATTTAAGGTTAATGAAGATTGGGAATCTGGGAAGATTCCCTTTTTTTGTGCCCTGCCGTTTTCATATAGTTGCGGCGGTCCACACAAGTATCTGCATCGGACTGTGCATGTATATCCGAAAGGAACTGTACAGGGGTGAGACAACAGGCGTTACAATTGTAACGCCTGACTGTCTTCGTTTGGCGTATCATAAATAAAAACCGGAGCAACTGCTTGGTATTTCCATTAGAATCCCTTATATTTGTTATTGAGTTTGCACTCAAGGCTTATATATAATAAGGTATAGAAGAAATATGATGAATATAAAACTTCGACTGATTGTAATGAACTTCCTGCAGTTTGCCGTGTGGGGAGCTTATCTGACTTCGATGGGGACTTATCTGGCAGGAGTGGGCTTGGGTAGTCACATCGGGCTGTTTTATGCCATGCAAGGCATTGTGTCTTTGTTTATGCCTGCTGTTTTGGGCATTGTCGCCGACCGTTGGGTTCCTGCCCAGCGCTTGTTGAGCTTAAGCCATTTGCTCGCGTCTTTGTTTATGGCAGGGGCAGGTTATTATGGCATGACGGCTGGCGATGCGGTGTCTTTCCCGGTGTTGTTCGCTTTTTATTCGATGAGTGTGGCTTTTTATATGCCTACTTTGGCTTTATCCAATTCGGTGGCTTATACGGCGCTCGACCGTGCAGGACTGGATACAATCAAGGCGTTTCCTCCTATCCGGACATGCGGGACTATCGGTTTCATCTGTTCGATGTGGCTGGTAGACTTGTGGGGATTCCAGTCCAATTATATGCAATTCTTCGTGTGTGCAGGGTGGGGCATCCTGCTGGCGGTTTATGCCAATACGCTTCCGGCTTGTCCGGTGAGCCGGGAGGCTGGCGGGAAGAAATCGTTGGCTGAGGCGTTGGGCTTGAAAGCGTTCTTGTTGTTCCGCCAGCGCAAGATGGCGATTTTCTTTGTCTTCTCGATGCTGTTGGGCGTATCGTTGCAGATAACCAATGGGTTTGCCAATCCGTTTATCACCAGTTTCAGCGCTTTGCCCGAATATGCGGATACGTTTGGCGTCCAGCATGCCAATTTGCTGATTTCGCTTTCACAAATCAGCGAGACTTGCTGCATTTTGCTGATTCCGTTTTTCTTGAGCCGTTTCGGCATCAAGAAAGTGATGCTGATTGCAATGGTGGCATGGGTCTTGCGGTTTGGACTATTCGGATTGGGCAATCCGGGGAACGGCGTTTGGATGTTTATTCTTTCGATGATCGTATATGGAGTGGCATTTGATTTCTTCAATGTGTCAGGTTCATTATTTGTAGATAAGGAAACCGATGTGAGCGTACGTTCCAGTGCACAGGGCTTATTTATTATCATGACCAATGGATTGGGTGCGACCATCGGGACATTAAGCGCTCAGGCTGTAGTAAATTGCTTTGTTGATTTCAATAGCGCGGTTCCTCAGGTCGAGGGATGGAGTAAGGCTTGGTTTATTTTTGCGGCGTATGCATTGATAGTGGCAATTTTGTTTGCTATTGTCTTTAAATATAAACACGTAAAAGAATGAAAGAGATTGAAATGAAAATGCTGGATATGTCAACCGTGTTGAGACCGTCTAATTCGTTTGCGCTGGTATTGGAAGAAGTTGGGGATGAGAAACGGAAATTGGCATTGATTATCGGTGCGGCAGAGGCACAAAGTATCAAAATGGGAGAGTTGAATTATAATCCGCCCCGCCCTTTTACACACGATTTGATGTTGAATGTCATTAAAGCGGGAGGAATGCAATGCATGAAGGGCATCATTTATGAAGTGAGGAACGGCATTTATTATTCCTATTTATATATAAGGAGAGCAGACGGCGAAGTGGAGGTGGTTGATGCGCGTACATCGGATGTGATAGCATTGTCGTTGCGCGCTGGTTTCCCACTATATGTGTACGAAGATATTTTAGAGCGTGAACAATTGAGGAATATATCGACGGACGGCTCTACTTATACGCTTACGGTAAATTCCGTGGATATGGATACGCTGAAAAAGGCGATGGAAGAAGCGGTTGCAGCCGAGGACTATGAACGTGCATCGCAATTGCGGGACGAAATCCGTAAGAGGGAAGATGAAGGAAAAGACAATCGTTGATTTTAGAATGAACAGGTATGCATACATTTTATACACCGGATATTGCGGTAAAGACTGAGCTTCCGGAAGAAGAAGCTGCCCATTGTTTGCGCGTATTGCGGCTTACTATGGGGGATGAGGTAATGCTGACGGATGGGAATGGATTCTTTTATAAAGCCGTAATCGATTCCATTGCAGGAAAACGTTGCCAGGTGAAGATTGTGGAATCTATCTTTCAGGAGCCGTTATGGAAAGGGCATTTGCATGTGGCGATGGCGCCCACGAAGAATATAGACCGGACTGAATGGTTTGCGGAGAAGGCGACTGAAATCGGGTTTGATGAACTGACTTTCTTGAATTGCCGTTTTTCGGAACGGAAGGTAATCAAGACAGAGCGCATCGAAAAGATTGTGGTTTCGGCGGTTAAGCAATCGCTAAAAGCACGGAAGCCAAAGGTAAACGAAATGATTGATTTCGATAGATTTGTCAGGCAAGATTTTAAAGGGCAGAAATTTATCGCGCATTGTTATGAAGGGGAGAAGCTTTTGCTAAAGGATGCTTTGGATGTTCAAATGGACGCGGTTGTATTAATCGGTCCCGAAGGGGACTTTAGCCGGGAAGAGGTCGCATTGGCAGAGTCTTGCGGATTCCGGCCCATCAGTTTGGGAAAATCAAGGTTGCGTACCGAAACAGCGGCTCTTGTGGCGGTACATCTGATGAATCTGGCACATGTGACGGAAAGCTGATGCAAACAAGTATAAGATAGAAGCGTTAATGATAAAATGAGATTATGATGGACAATAAAATAATAAGGTGGATAGGTTGGATGGGATGTGTGCTGTTGCTGGCTTCATGCAAAAGCGGAGATGAATACGAAGCGGCTTTACCCCGGGATGCTGCTTTGGTGGTTTCGTTTAATCCGGTATCCATCGTTGAGAAGAGCGGTTTGTCGGGCGAGGAAGGAAAAGCAAAAGTGCAACGCTTGGGGGATGCGTTAAAGAGCGGCATGCAAGGCTCCGGACAACTGGTGGATAAGGTAATGGAAAATCCATCAGAAAGTGGCATTGATTTTCGGAAGAAAGTCTATTTATTTGTAGAATCCCAGTCGGTTTCCGCCGGTGCGTTGGCACGGGTGTCCGATGCGGGCAAACTGGAATCCTTGCTCGAAGTATTGGGCAAACAGCAGATTTGTGATGTTTTGACCCAAGAGGAAGGATATACGTGGACAACTATGGGAAATTGGCTGGTGGCGTATACCTCGGATGCTTTATTGGTGTTGGCAGACCCTAACGGAGGCGTTCCTCAAGACTTGTGCCATACGGCCTCGATGTTGCTCCGCCAGAAGAAAGCGGAGGGGTATTGTGCTACATCAGAATTTGAGAAGATAAAAGCCGGGAAGGGGGATATTGTGGCATTGACCTCATTGGACATGCTTCCGGGGCAATACGTAAGTCCCGTTTTGATGGGAGCTTCCGGTGGGTTGGAACTGAAAGATATTAAAACATTGGCAGATGTGACTTTTTCGCAAGGCAAGATGCGTATTGATTTCACCAACCTGACTACCGGTCAAGTCATGAAGCAACTGCAGGAAAAGCAGGCTCAGGCTTTTGGAAAGATAGAGGGGACATATTTGGATAAATTTCCTGCCAATACCGGCTTCTGGATGTCCATGCATATAGACGGGAAGAAAATCTATGAGATCTTATGCAAGCACCCTTTGCTGAACAGCCAGCTGGAAAACTCGATGATGCCTATTGATTTTGAGTCGGTGTTGGGTTCGATGAAGGGGGATATGGCGGTAGCCGGAAATCCTGTATCGGGTAAATTTATTGCTTATGCGGACGTTACCGATGACCGTTTCTTGCAGACGTTTGAAAACCTGAAGCCGTTGTTGGCATTGACAGGCGGACGGATGCAGCTTGTCAGCCGCGGTGCTACGGGTTATGAGTTCCGTGTGTCGGACGGGACCATGTTAGGGGTACGTTCCGGATATCAGGTGTGGTGGTTCGGTGTTTCGAATGGACGCTTTTATCTGACGAATCAAGTTGACTGGATAGATGCTTTTGTCCCGGGGCAGACATTGCGTGATTGTCCATGGGGAAAACAGGTGGAAGGCAATTTGCTATATTGGGGAATGAATTTGGAATCCGCCGTAGAAGAAGCAGGGCAAACTTATGGAGCGCTATCGGAATGGAAGCAGGCTTTGGGCTTTTTGCAGGGACTGGATTATTTGACGTTTGTCATGGAGGACATGAATAAGTCTCGTTTGGAATTAGTGATGAAAGATTCAGACCGGAATATTCTTCAGTCTTTATTGGGTGCAATCAATTAATACGTAAAGGATGGAAACAATCGAGTTACAACAAACCCTGCCGGAGGTATTTGCCGGCAGGGATAGGGTTATCTCTGATGTATGGCATCGGGAGATAGCTTTTCAGAAAGGGAAGATTTACCTGCTGGAAGCAGCTTCGGGGACGGGTAAGTCTTCTCTTTGTAGTTTTATATATGGATATCGGAAGGATTATCAAGGCATTATTTCTTTTGATGGGCAGAATATCCGCAATTTGTCCGTATCACAATGGGTGCATTTGCGGAAAACTTCATTGAGCATGTTGTTTCAGGAACTTCGCTTGTTCGGAGAATTGACGGCATTGGAAAATGTGCGGATGAAGAATGCATTGACAGGGTATTGTCAACGGAAACAGATTGACGAATGGTTTCAAAGGTTAGGGATTGATGGGAAAAAAGACCAGAAAGTGGAACGTCTGTCTTTTGGCCAGCAGCAGAGGGTGGCGTTTATCCGTGCATTGTGCCAGCCTTTTGATTTTATTTTCCTTGACGAACCGATAAGCCATTTGGATGATGGAAATAGCCGCGTTATGGCAGATATACTGAAAGAGGAAGTAAACAAGAGGGGAGTAGGCGTGATAGTGACTTCTATCGGGAAGCATTTGCCCTTGGAGTATGAGAGGGTATTGAAGCTTTAGGTTCCGCAACGCATTTATTAATTATTCATATTCATCGGATTATGGTTTGGAAATTATTGAGGCAGCATCTGAGCGTCTCCCAATTGGCAGGTTTTTTCTTTGCCAATGTATGCGGTATGGTAATTGTGTTGCTTGCCGTGCAATTTTATCGGGATGTTTTGCCGGTATTTACTCAGGGAGATAGCTTTATGAAAGGGGATTATGTCATAGTGAGTAAGAAAGTCAGTACATTGGGGACAATTGTGGGCAAACAGTCGGCATTTTCTTCGGGAGATATTCGGGACATTGAGGCTCAGCCTTTTGTAAAAGGGGTGGGGCGTTTTATCCCTTCTCAGTTTAAGGTGTCTGCCGGCATGGGGTTGCAGGGTATAACAATGTCGACGGATTTGTTCTTTGAGGCGGTACCGGACGTATATGTGGACGTAAAATCGGAGAAATGGAACTTTAATCCGAACTCCGGTGAAGTGCCGATTATCATACCTCGTAATTACTTGAATTTGTATAATTTCGGGTTTGCTCAAAGCCGGAATTTGCCTCAATTGTCCGAGGGGTTGATTGGAATGGTTAGTTTGGATATCTGTATCATGGGCAATGGGAAGGTGAAGCAGATGAAGGGGCGTATCGTTGGATTTTCCAATCGGCTCAATACGATTCTGGTTCCCGAAACGTTTATGCGTTGGGCGAATAGCCATTATGGTGCGGGAGAAGACGCAAAGCCTTCTCGTCTGATTGTAGAAGTCAATAATCCGGCAGACGAGCGTATCGTTCAGTATTTTCAGCGGAAAGGGTATGAAATGGAGGGCAATGAACTGGATGCAGGTAAAACGGCTTGGTTCTTGAGGGTGATTATCGGAGTTGTACTGTCGGTCGGCCTGTTGATTAGCGCACTTTCGTTTTACATTTTGATATTAAGCGTTTATTTGTTGTTGCAAAAGAATATGCGCAAATTGGAAACCTTGTTGTTGATAGGATATAGTCCGGCGCAAATAGCGCGTCCTTATCAAATACTTACCATTGCATTGAACTTGTTGGTGTTGCTTTTAGGTGTTGGGATTGTGGCGTGCGTGCGTTCTTGGTATGTGCCGGTCCTTTCTGCTTTGTTCCCTGAAGCGGGTGTAGCTGGGTTGGTTCCTGCGCTGGTTGTGGGAGGCGTAGTTTTTGGGTTTGTATCTGTGCTGAATGTATATATAATTCGCCGGAAGGTGAATGCTGTTTGGTTTCGTAAAAAGTAGAGTGTATGGTTAGGCAAGTCGAATTTACATTAAAACCTCGTACGAGAGGGTTTCATTTGATAACGCAGGAAGTAATGAGCCATTTGCCGGAGTTGCCCGAAACGGGTCTGCTGCATTTGTTCATTAAGCATACGAGTTGTGCATTAAGCATTAATGAGAATTATGACCCTAGTGTGCGTAATGACATGGAGCGTATTTATAATAATCTGGTGAAGGAGAATCAGGCTTATTATACGCATGTGGATGAAGGTCCCGATGATATGCCGAGTCATGCCAAATGCAGTCTGACAGGAGTGTCTCTTACCATACCTGTAACGTCCGGACGCTTGAATTTGGGTACATGGCAGGGGATTTATTTATGTGAATTCAGAGATTATGGCGGAGCACGTCGGATTGTGGCTTCAATACTTGGTTAAGCCTCTTTGTTTTCGCACACGGAATGTTTTTTGTGTGAATAAATGTTTAAAAACGGGCGGTATTGTCTCCCCTTTTTAATATATAGTTTCATGTTCGCTGGAAAAAGTGGTTTTTTTACAAAAAAATGTTAGTTAGGATGACAAGATAATAAGATATTTATATAAATTTGCGTAGATGATTAATGATACATTGAACCATTAAAATGTGGTTCTGGTAGAAAATAGTTGAATCTATAAAAAATAAAGAGTAAAGCTTATGTCAAAAATCGTTGGACACATTTCGCAGGTAATCGGTCCGGTGGTCGATGTGTACTTCAAGTTGGATGAAGGGCAGGATGTAGAACAATCATTGCCGAAAATCCACGATGCGTTGACAATCGTCCGTAATGACGGTCGTACGTTGGTGATTGAAGTGCAGCAACATATCGGTGAAGACACTGTACGTTGCGTAGCCATGGACAGTACGGATGGTTTGAAACGCGGAATGGAAGTCGTTCCAGCCGGTCACCCGATTTCTATGCCGGTTGGAAGTCAGATTAAAGGACGTGTAATGAATGTGGTCGGTGATGCTATCGACGGAATGAAAGAATTGGATAAGGCGGAAGGCTTTCCGATTCATCGTGAACCGCCGAAGTTTGAAGACTTGGCTACTTCGCAAGAAGTCCTTTTCACGGGTATTAAAGTTATTGACCTTTTGGAACCTTATTTGAAAGGAGGTAAAATTGGTCTGTTTGGTGGTGCCGGTGTAGGAAAGACCGTGCTCATCAAAGAGTTGATTAATAACATTGCCAAGAAGCACAATGGTTTCTCCGTCTTTGCCGGTGTGGGTGAACGTACCCGTGAAGGTAATGACTTGTTAAGGGAAATGATTGAGTCTGGCGTAATCCGTTACGGCGATGAATTCTTGAAGAGCATGGAAGAAGGCAATTGGGATTTGTCGAAAGTGGATTACAAGGAAGTGGAGAAATCTCAGGTATCCATGGTGTTCGGGCAAATGAATGAGCCTCCTGGTGCACGTCAGTCGGTGGCTCTGTCCGGTTTGACACTTGCGGAATCTTTCCGTGACCGTGATACGGGCGAGAATGGTCCGCGTGATATCTTGTTCTTCATTGACAATATCTTCCGTTTCACTCAGGCTGGTTCCGAGGTTTCGGCTTTGTTGGGACGTATGCCTTCTGCGGTAGGTTATCAGCCGACATTGGCAACGGAAATGGGACAGATGCAGGAACGTATTACTTCTACAAAGAATGGTTCTATCACTTCGGTACAGGCTGTATATGTGCCTGCCGATGACTTGACAGACCCGGCTCCTGCAACGACCTTTACTCACTTGGATGCTACTACGGTGTTGAGCCGTAAGATTGCCGAGCTTGGCATTTATCCTGCCGTTGACCCCTTGGATTCTACTTCACGTATTTTGGATCCGCTGGTCGTAGGCAAGGAGCATTATGATACAGCCCAACGCGTTAAGCAAATACTTCAACGTAATAAAGAGTTGCAAGACATTATCTCTATCTTGGGTATGGATGAATTGTCGGACGAAGACCGTCTGACCGTAAACCGTGCCCGCCGTGTACAACGGTTCTTGTCACAACCGTTTGCCGTAGCAGAACAGTTTACGGGCGTGCCCGGCGTGATGGTTTCAATCGAGGATACAATTAAGGGATTCAAGATGATACTGGACGGCGAAGTGGATTATCTTCCGGAACAGGCTTTCTTGAATGTCGGTACGATTGAGGACGCGATAAAGAAAGGAGAGAAACTGCTTGCTGCTGCGAAAGGATAGTATTGAGTTTTTTAAAACTAAGAAAGAATGAAAGAACTTCATCTGGTTATCGCTTCACCTGAACAGACCGTTTTCGATGGGAAAGTGGACATGGCTGTATTGCCCGGCGAGCTTGGAGAATTTCAAGTGCTGGTGAACCATGCGCCATTGATTTCTTCGCTTATGGCTGGAGAAGTGAGGTATACGGCTGGAAAAGAATCGCATGCCTTGGCTATCAAGGGCGGATTTGTAGAAGTCAGGGACAATCAGATATCAGTTTGTGCCGAGCTCTAAAGAGAGGGAAGCTTGAGTTAATGCTATTGACAGAATGTTATTAAAGGCGATAAAGAAGAAATTCATTCAGGAACTGACAGGGACAGGTCTGATCCTGACAATCGGAACGCTGTTGTTTTTCCATTTCTTTTTCCCGGAAAGGTATTTCCAATGGTTTCCGCTGATTCCTGTGTTTTTCTATGTCTTTGGCCTTTTCTATATTTATATGTTTGAATTCAGTTGTCAACTGGGGGCAGACAAAATAGCGATGACTTATTTGATATGTAAGGTGCTGAAATTTATTTTGAGCGCTTTGGTACTGATATTTTACGGATTCGTAATAGAAGACGAGGTGGGTGCTTTCGTGGCTGCATTCGTTTTCTTTTATTTTGCGTTTCTGGTTTTTGAAACCCGTTTCTTCCTTCGCTTTGAAGCGAAACTGAAATTAAGTAAACAAGTAAAAAATGAAAAAAATACGGTACATAGTAATAACACTGCTGCTTTTGTTGGCAATTCCAACCACGACGCTGAAAGCGGAAACGGGCAGTGATGGGGAGATAGATGTGAACGAATTGATATTCGGGCATATCGGTGACGCGTACGAGTGGCATATAGTCTCGTTTGGCGACACTCATCTCACTATCCACCTTCCGGTAATCGTAAAAAGCAGTACGGGCTGGCATGTGTTCTGCTCTTCTCATTTGGAAGGAGGAGAAGAATACGAAGGCTTGTACATTGCCGAGGGGGGTGCCAATGACGGTAAGATAGTGGAACGGAATGCTGCCGGTGAAGAGGTGAGGCCTCTTGACATTTCCATAACCAAGAATGTGCTTGGCTTGTTCATCAACAGTGCGTTGCTGGTGGTGATTATGCTGGGCTGCGCGCGCTGGTATAAGAAACACGCGTTAGAGCAGGGAGCTCCTAAAGGCGGTGTGGGAATGATAGAAGCAACCGTAATGTCTATTTATGACGATGTAATCAAAGGCTGTGTAGGTGAAGATTACAGACGTTATGCACCTTATTTGCTGACCGCTTTCTTCTTTGTGCTGGTGAATAACCTGATGGGATTGATTCCTATCTTTCCGGGAGGGGCGACTGTAACAGGTAATATTGCCATTACGATGGTCTTGGCATTATGCACGTTCCTTTTCACCAATATTTTCGGTACAAAGGCTTATTGGAAAGACATTTTTTGGCCTGAAGTTCCAACATGGCTGAAAGTGCCGGTACCTATGATGCCGTTGATAGAATTCTTCGGTATATTCACTAAACCGTTTGCATTGATGATTCGTCTTTTTGCCAATATGATGGCAGGCCATGCCGCTATGTTGAGTTTGATAGCAATCATTTTCATCACGGTTAAGGCAGGACCGGTAATCAATGGTTCAATGACAATCGTCGCTGTGGCATTCGGAATTTTCATGAATGCGCTCGAGCTTTTGGTCGCATTTATCCAAGCGTATGTGTTCACGATGCTTTCGGCCGTGTTTATCGGTTTGTCGAGAGTGAAAGAACACGCAGAAAAATAAAGTAATAAATTAAAAGTATAACCAATTAAATTTTTAGAATTATGTTATTATCAGTTTTATTGCAGGCTGCTGCAGGTGTTGGCATTAGTAAATTAGGCGCTGCTATCGGCGCAGGTATCGCAGTATTGGGTGCAGGTATCGGTATCGGTAAAATCGGTGGTGCTGCCATGGAAGCTATGGCACGTCAGCCGGAAGCATCAGGCGATCTGCGTATGAACATGATTATTGCTGCTGCCTTGGTCGAAGGTGTGGCTCTGATTGCAATCGTGGTTTGTTTGTTGACTTTGTTCTTATAATTAAAACGATACATTATGGGATTATTAACTCCGGATCCGGGGCTGGTGTTCTGGATGATTATCACGTTCGGCGTCGTATTCGTCTTGTTGGCGAAATATGGCTTCCCCGTAATCATCAAGGCAGTAGAGGACCGGAAAGCATATATCGATAATTCGTTGAAGGCTGCACGCGATGCGAATGAACAGTTGGCGAACGTGAAGCTCGAAGGCGAAAAGATTCTTGCTCAGGCACGTGAGGAGCAGAACCGCATCTTGAGTGAGGCCGCCGTTACACGCGACCGCATTGTAAAAGACGCTCAAGACCGGGCTATTACCGAAGGCCAGCGGCTGATGGCGGAAGTGAAAAAACAGATTGAAACGGAAAAAGAAAGTGCAATCCGTGATATCCGCCGCCAAGTGGCTGTCCTTTCGGTCGAAATTGCCGGGAAAATCATGCGGAGTAAGCTTGCCGATACAAAAGAGCAGAATGCTTTGATTGACCGTATGTTGGATGAAATGCTTGAATCTTCTAAAAAATAATAGGTTATGAATACAGGAGTTGTTTCCAGACGTTATGCAAAAGCTTTGCTCGCTTATGTGAAGGCGGCAAAAAAAGAAGACAAAGTATATGAAGAAGTGAAAACGTTAGCTTCATACTTTGAGCGTGTTGCCGGTTTGCGTCACGCGGTGGAAAATCCTGTATTGGATATTCCGGCAAAACTGAAACTCTTGCGGGAAGCTGCGGGAGGAGCGGACGTGAGCCAGGAACTGATGCGTTTCTTCGGGCTGGTATTGGAAGAAAAAAGAGAGAAATTCTTGCAGTTCATGACCTGGTCGTATATCGACTTGTATCGTGAGGATAAAAACATTCTCATCGGCAAATTGACAACGGCTGTTCCTTCTCCTAAACTGGTGGCGTATTTGCAAAAGACATTGTCTGAGGCGAATAACGCAACGGTTGAACTGGAGACGAAAGTGGATGCTAATCTGATTGGCGGCTATATCGTAGAAGTGGCAGGCACGCGTATGGATGCAAGCGTAGCCAACCAGTTGAAGCGTGTAGAACAGCAGTTTATTGCAAAAAACAGAAGAATAATTTAAAACAAAGCTTATGCCAGAAAATAATAATATTAAACCCAGTGAAGTTTCAGAAGTGCTTCTCCAGCAATTGCAGGGGATTGACACTTCACTGAAATTCGACGAAGTGGGTACCGTGCTTCAGGTGAGTGATGGCGTGGCTCGTATTTACGGATTGCGTAATGCCGAAGCTAACGAATTGCTTCAGTTTGAGAATGGTATCATGGGAGTCGTGATGAATCTGGAGGAAGATAATGTCGGAGCCGTTTTGTTGGGTCCTACCGACCAGGTAAAAGAAGGTATGGTAGTAAAACGTACTAACCGTATTGCCTCTATTAATGTAGGCGAGGGAATGTTGGGACGTGTTATCGACCCGTTAGGCGTGCCTTTGGACGGGCGTGGCGAAATCACAGGGGATACGTGTGAGATGCCTTTGGAGCGCAAAGCGCCGGGAGTAATCTTCCGCCAGCCGGTTACCGAGCCGTTGCAGACAGGGTTGAAAGCGATTGATGCGATGATACCTATCGGACGCGGGCAACGTGAGCTGATTATCGGCGACCGCCAGACAGGTAAGACCGCCATTGCGATTGATACCATTATCAACCAGCGCCATAATTATGAGGCAGGTGATCCGGTATATTGTATCTATGTCGCTGTAGGACAAAAAGGGTCTACGGTGGCGAGTCTTGTAAATGTATTGCGCGAAAAAGGCGCGATGGATTATACGATTGTGGTAGCTGCTACCGCTTCCGATCCTGCTGCCTTGCAGTATTTTGCGCCGTTTGCGGGAGCTGCTATCGGCGAATATTTCCGCGATACAGGCCGTCATGCGTTAGTGGTTTACGATGACTTGTCAAAGCAGGCGGTCGCTTATCGTGAAGTGTCTTTGATTTTGCGCCGCCCTTCAGGACGTGAAGCCTATCCGGGCGATATCTTCTATCTGCATTCCCGTTTGTTGGAACGTGCGGCGAAGATTATCAGCCAGCAAGAGGTGGCAGAAACCATGAACGATTTGCCCGCAAGTCTGAAAGGGAAGGTGAAAGCCGGCGGTTCGCTTACCGCATTGCCTATCATTGAGACACAGGCAGGCGACGTTTCGGCTTATATTCCTACCAATGTGATTTCTATTACCGATGGTCAGATATTCTTGGAAACAGACTTGTTCAACCAAGGTTTCCGTCCTGCCATCAACGTGGGTATTTCTGTATCCCGTGTCGGTGGTAGCGCACAGGTCAAGAGTATGAAGAAAGTGGCAGGTACGTTGAAAATCGACCAGGCGCAATACCGCGAGCTGGAGGCATTCTCTAAGTTCAGCAGCGATATGGACCCTGTCACCGCTATGGCTATTGACCGCGGACGTAAGAATAATCAGTTGCTTATCCAGCCTCAATACACGCCGATGCCGGTAGGTGAACAGGTGGCTATCTTGTATTGTGGCACGCATTCGTTGATGCGGGAAGTCCCCATAGACAAAATACGTGCTTTTCAAGATGCGTTCTTGACCACCATGCGTGCAAATCATCAAAAAGATGTATTGGATGTCTTGGCGGCTGGCAAGATCAGTGATGAGGTAACGGCAATCATCGAAAAAGTAGCGGCAGATACAGTAGGACAATTTAAAGAAAAATAATCATCATGGCATCACTGAAAGAAGTAAAAGGAAGAATCAGTTCCATCAACGGTACGCTGAAAATCACTTCGGCGATGAAGATGGTGGCCTCTGCTAAGCTTCACAAGGCGCAGGGGGATATCGAGAGCATGCTTCCTTACGAACGAAGACTACATCACATGCTTACCAATTTTTTGAGTTCGGGGCAAAGTGTAGAGTCGCCTTTCATTGTGAAACGTGATGTGAGGAAGATTGCCATCGTCGTGTTTGCGTCAAACAGCAGTTTGTGCGGGGGCTTCAATGCCAATGTAATCCGGCACTTGCAGGAAACGGTTGCAGAATATGCGAAAACAATCGGGAAAGAGAATATCTTGGTTTATCCGGTAGGACGCAAAGTAGCGGATGCTGTCAAGAAAATGGGGTTTGCTCCCATGGGTGATTACCAGCACATGAGCGGCAAACCGAATTACCAGGAAGCTTCCGGTTTGGCGGCAGAGCTGATCAACCGTTATTTGGCGGACGAGGTTCAGGAAATCATTCTGTTGTATAATCACTTCAAGTCAACATCTTCGCAGGTGCTGGTGAAAGAGGCTTATTTGCCGCTTGACCTTGAAGCTGAGCAAAAGGCAGGTGCTGCACAAGAAGGCAGGCAGAAAGGGCAGATGGAGGCAGATTACATTATCGAACCTTCAGCAGAGCGGGTTATGCAGGAATTGCTTCCTAAAGTGCTCCGTTTGAAAATCTATACCGTCTTGCTTGATTCGGCTGCTGCAGAACATGCCGCACGTACAATGGCGATGCAAATTGCAACGGATAATGCGAATGATTTGTTGCAGGAGCTTACGTTGCTCTACAACAAGAGTCGTCAGCAGGCTATTACCAACGAATTGCTCGATATTGTGGGCGGTACGATGGCGTAAATAGTTTAAATGAAAAGCCTAGAAATGGAGAAAGGAAAGTAATGTTTGCTTTCTGTAGTCTTCGTTTCTAGGCTTTTTTTGTGGAATTATCTTAGATTCGTTCAGGTAATTAAGAATTGATATAATCCTCTATTTTTCAAGCCTTAGAAATTCTCTAAGGCTTTCTTTATTTATCCGTCGATATTCATTACTTTTGCATAAAGCGATGTTTTATTATTAAAATAATTTTTTTTGATGAATGTTGATGAAATATTAAGCCGCCTGCATATTGAGCGGCTGAACGAAATGCAGCAAGCCGCTATCCGTGCTTTTGGGGGAGGGGATGACGTCATCTTGCTTTCGCCTACGGGGTCGGGCAAGACGCTGGCGTATCTTTTGCCTCTGCTTTCTTTTTTGAAACCCGGAGTAAAGGGGGTGCAGGCTGTAGTGTTGGTTCCTTCGCGTGAACTGGCTTTGCAGATTGACCAGGTATTCCGTGCGATGGGGACAGAATATAATGTGATGAGCTGTTATGGCGGCCGTCCGGCGATGGACGAGCATAGGGTGATGAAGAACGTGAATCCGGCGGTGATTATCGGTACGCCGGGCAGGATGAACGACCATCTTCAGAAAGCGAATTTCGATGCTTCTGCGGTCCGCCTGTTGGTGATAGACGAGTTTGACAAGTGCCTGGAATTCGGCTTTCAGGAGGAAATAGCTTCGGTGATGGGGCAATTGCCCCGGATAGAACGGCGTTTCCTGCTCTCTGCCACCGATGCCGAAGAAATACCTCGTTTTACAGGTTTAAGAAGAGTGAGGAAACTGGATTTCCTCCGTCCGGAGCACGTTTTGTCTTCCCGTTTGCATTTATATAAAGTGGTGTCTCCCGTAAAAGACAAGCTGGAAACCTTATTCCGCCTGCTTTGCTGCATTGGAAACGAATCGACGCTGGTGTTTTGCAATCACCGGGAAAGCGTAGAGCGGGTAGGGGAATATTTGCGGAAGATGAAGATGTATTGTGAGGTGTTCCACGGGGGCATGGAACAGGACGAACGTGAGCGGGCGCTGTATAAGTTCCGCAACGGGAGCTGCCCGGTGCTTGTTTCTACCGATTTGGCTGCCCGGGGGCTGGATATTCCGGAGATAAAGAACGTGGTGCACTATCATCTTCCGGTGTCTGAGGACAGCTTTATCCACCGCAACGGGCGGACGGCGCGTTGGGAAAACGAAGGGAATGCGTATGTGTTGGCTTATCAGGAGGAGGCGTTGCCTTCTTATTTGCCGGAAGACGCGTTGGAGGATTATGAATTGCCCGGTTCGGTGTCTTTGCCGCCTTTGCCCGAGTTTGTGACTTTGTATATCGGAAAAGGGAAAAAAGACAAGATAAATAAGGTAGACATTGTCGGTTTCCTGTCGAAAAAGGGCCGTTTGCAGAAGGACGAAATCGGGAAGGTAGACGTGAAAGAACGTCACGCTTTTGTGGCAATCGCCCGAAGAAAGGCTAAACAAGTGTTAAATCTTGTACAAAATGAAAAGATTAAGGGGGTAAAAGCTTTGATAGAAGTGGCAAAATGATAACTTTGTGTCAGGAATCTGTCCGTTCTTTATATTGAACACAGAGACACAGAGATGCGGAGTTTTATTTACGGTTTTACAATTTACGAAGTGCAATTAAATCGGTGGAATAGTAAACCGTACATTGAAAAATAAATTATTTCTCCGTGCCTTTGTGTCTCTGTGTTCCATTTTTATCTGTGTCAATGTGTAATTAAAATATGCCACTCGTTGGTAATTTGTAAGCCTGAAAGCCGGCTTAGCGTAAAATTATTCATAAAACTTTTGGATATAAAAAATTAATTGCTAACTTCGCATCCAAGAACTAATGATATTGTTTAACCAAAACAAACTACCAAATGAAAAAACATAATTTTAATGCGGGACCTTCTATATTGCCTCGCGAAGTGATCGAAAAAACAGCTCAGGCTATTCTGGATTTTAACGGATCAGGACTTTCGTTGATGGAAATCAGTCACCGCGCTAAAGACTTCCAGCCTGTGGTAGACGAAGCAGTGGCGTTGTTTAAAGAGTTGTTGAACATCCCCGATGGCTATTCCGTGCTGTTCTTGGGCGGAGGCGCAAGCCTGGAGTTCTGTATGGTTCCTTATAATTTCCTGGAAAAGAAAGCCGCTTATCTGAATACAGGCACATGGGCGAAAAAAGCCATGAAGGAAGCAAAAGCTTTTGGTGAAGTAGTAGAGGTGGCCTCTTCGGCCGATGCCAATTATACATTTATTCCGAAGGGATATGAAGTGCCGTCGGACGTGGACTATTTCCATATCACGACCAACAATACGATTTACGGTACCGAGCTTCATGCGGACCCGGAGGTAAACGTGCCGCTGGTGGCTGACATGTCTTCCGACATCTTCTCGCGTCCGGTTGACGTATCGAAATACATCTGCATTTACGGCGGCGCGCAAAAGAACCTGGCTCCTGCAGGCGTGACTTTTGTTATCGTGAAGAATGATGCGGTAGGGAAAGTTTCGCGTCACATTCCGACCATGCTGAATTACCAGACCCATATCGAGAAGGGCTCTATGTTCAATACACCTCCTGTAGTGCCTATTTATGCGGCTTTGCAGACCTTGCGTTGGCTGAAGGCGCAAGGCGGGGTAGAGGAAATGCAACGCCGTGCCAAGTTGCGTTCGGACATGCTGTATGCCGAGATTGACCGTAACAAGTTGTTCCGTGGTACGGTGACGGCTCCCGAAGACCGTTCGTATATGAACATTTGTTTTGTGATGGCTGACGAATATAAAGAACTGGAAGCTGATTTCTTGAAGTTTGCCACCGAAAAAGGTATGGTAGGCATTAAAGGTCACCGTTCGGTCGGAGGATTCCGTGCTTCATGCTACAATGCACTGCCTGTGGAAAGCGTACAGGCATTGATTGACTGCATGCAGGAATTCGAGAAGATGCATTGATTTGCTCAGTTATGTTTCACGGGAGTTAAAGGTAGTTATGTTTCACAGGAGTTATCACTTCGTTCAAGGAGTTAAAGGTCAATACTCTTGCCTCTGAAAATTGTAAAAGGTATTGGCATCTAACTCCCTCTAACTTCTTTTAACTCCCTCTAATTTATTAATTTAACATTGGATTTCTATGAAAATATTGGTTGCAACAGAGAAACCGTTTGCTAAAGTAGCGGTAGACGGTATCCGTAAAGAAATAGAAGGAGCTGGTTACGAATTGGCCCTGTTGGAGAAATATACCGATAAGGCGCAATTGCTGGATGCGGTGAAAGACGCAAATGCTTTGATTATCCGGAGCGACGTGATAGACAATGAAGTGTTGGATGCTGCCAAGGAACTGAAGATTGTAGTACGTGCCGGAGCGGGATATGACAATGTAGACCTTGAAGCGGCTACGGCTCATGGCGTATGCGTAATGAACACGCCGGGGCAGAACTCGAATGCGGTGGCAGAGCTGGCTTTCGGAATGATGATAATGGCTGTCCGCAATTTTTATGACGGCAAATCCGGTACGGAGTTGAAAGGCAAGAAACTGGGTATTCATGCTTACGGAAATGTGGGACGCAATGTGGCCCGTATCGCTAAGGGTATCGGCATGGAGATTTATGCTTACGACGCTTATTGCCCCAAAGAAGTGATGGAGGGTGACGGAATCGTTCCGGTAGATTCCGCCGAAGCCTTGTACGAAACCTGTAACGTGGTTTCGCTTCACATCCCGGCTACTGCTGAAACGAAGAATTCCATCAATTATGATTTGGTGAACCGTATGCCGAAGAACGGGCTGCTGGTGAATACGGCACGTAAGGAAGTCATTAACGAGGCAGACTTGCTTCGCTTGATGAACGACCGTCCTGACTTGAAGTATGTGACGGATATCATGCCGGTCCATCATGCCGAATTTGCCGAGCAATTCCCCGGACGTTATTTCTCTACTCCGAAGAAGATGGGTGCACAGACCGCCGAAGCCAATATCAACGCGGGCATAGCAGCCGCAAAACAGATTGTCGGCTTTTTGAAAGACGGATGTGAGAAGTTCCGGGTGAATAAGTAACTATCAATTAACAATTAATAATTAATAGTTAATAATTGACTATGCGGCACTGTGATTGTTTTGTTCTTTCGGATTACAAATCCGGCGTAGCAAAATCCATACCGCGTATGATATAATTGTTAATTATTAATTATTAATTATTAATTTGAATATCCGCAAAATGCCAATGGTATGAAAAGGAGTTTTGCCCGCTTCGCTCACAGGAGTTAAAAGACAATAGTTCTGTTAGGATTTCCATTAGTAAATGTATTGGCTTCTAACTCCTTATTGGTGAAATGCGGACATTCATAATTATTAATTATCAACTGAATACTATGGTAAAGATAAGACCCTTTAAAGGAATACGTCCTCCTAAGGAACTGGTAGAAGAGGTGGCGTCTCGTCCATACGATGTGCTCAATTCGGAAGAAGCGCGTGCCGAGGCTGCAGGCAATGAAAAATCATTGTATCATATCATCAAACCGGAAATTGATTTTCCGGAAGGAATCGACGAGCATGACCCGCGTGTATATGAAAAAGCAGCAGAAAACTTCCGGAAGTTCCAGGAAAAAGGTTGGCTGGTGCAAGACAAAAAGGCTTGTTACTATGTTTACGCCCAAACAATGAACGGGAAAACTCAATACGGGCTGGTGGTAGGTGCCTATGTGCCCGATTACATGAACGGTGCTATCAAAAAGCATGAACTGACTCGTCGTGACAAAGAAGAAGACCGTATGAAACATGTACGGGTAAACAATGCGAATATCGAACCGGTATTTTTTGCTTATCCGGAGAATAAAGAACTGGATGCCATCGTGAAAAAATATGTGGCTAAAAAGCCTGAATACGATTTCATTGCTCCGGGAGACGGTTTCGGTCATACATTTTGGGTAATTGACCAAGACGAAGATATTAAGGCAATTACGCATGCATTCGAACAGATGCCGGCAATGTATATTGCCGATGGGCATCACCGAAGTGCGGCAGCAGCATTGGTAGGTGCAGAAAAAGCCAGACAAAATCCGAATCACCGTGGGGATGAGGAATATAATTATTTTATGGCGGTATGTTTTCCTGCCGACCAGTTGACCATTATTGATTATAATCGTGTAGTAAAAGACTTGAACGGACTTACGCCGCAAGCGTTCATAGAAGCTCTGAAGAAACATTTTACGGTAGAAGAGAAGGGGACGGAAATTTATAAACCTCAAGCCTTGCATAATTTTTCGTTGTATGTAGACGGTAAATGGTATAGCCTGACCGCTCATCCGGATACGTATGACGACAATGACCCGATTGGGGTACTGGATGTAACTATTTCATCAAAATTAATTCTGGATGAATTATTAGGCATAAAAGATTTGCGTACGGATAAGCGCATTGATTTTGTAGGGGGTATCCGCGGACTGGAAGAATTGAAAAAACGAGTGGATAGTGGCGAAATGAAAATGGCATTGGCTCTTTATCCGGTATCTATGAAACAACTGATGGACATTGCCGATACAGGCAATATTATGCCACCCAAAACAACATGGTTCGAGCCTAAACTTCGTTCGGGATTGGTTATTCATAAATTAGAATAAGCCTTGACGCTGATTGATGTTTTTTAAATGTGCTAATGTGACAATGCGATAATGTGCTAATATGCTAATGTGATAATCTGATTATAGATTGAACACAGAGGCACCGAGACGCAGAGGATAATTTTTCCTTCGTGTGCTCTGTCTTCCTCACATTAGCACATTACCACATTATCGCATTGGATTTCTGTCAAGGCTTATAATATGATTGTTTCCAAATCATCGGGTACTACTACACGGCCTTTGAAGTATTGTCTGGCTTCTGCTGTATAGAGTGCTTTTCGTTCTTCCAAATGTGTGTCTTCCGTGTGATAAAGTATCAGATTCTTGATATTCAGCTCATTTGCCAGTTTTCCGGCTTCTAATGCTGTACTGTGATGTTTTTCGTATGGCTTGAAGATTTCCCGGTCGCGATAAAGACAAAAAGCTTCACACATCATCCAGTCTGCATCTTGCGCTAATGCATGATTCTGCTCGTTATAAGGTTCGTCACCCAGGCATACCACTGTTTTCCCGTCAGGAAGTGTAGCCCGAAAGCCGAATTGTTTCTCTTTTGTGGAATGGATATCAAAGCATTGCACACGTGTATGGTTGACAAAAAAATCATCATTGTCTTTCACTTCACACAAGACAACGCCTTTGCCTAATTGAGCTAATACCTTTTTAGGTAAGGTCATCCGGCAGATTTCCTCGAGTACGTGCAAGGCTCGTTCGTGGCTATGGATTCGGCAAACGCCTTGATACGTACCGTTGTTTTGTTTTTGCATAATCATTCGAGCCACCCATACGACCCCTAATATGTGGTCGGTATGTGCATGGGTGAGAAACACGTCGTGGATGTCTGTCAATGAGATATTGGCTTTTTCTAATTGTGAAAGCACGCCATTCCCTCCGCCGGCATCTACCAGCAGTAGGCTGTTGTCTTTATCTTTCAGGACAAAACAAGTGTTGTAGCATCGGGTGACTGTTGCATTTCCCGTGCCTAACATGATAATTTCATCAGTTGCTGTCATTTTTTTTATCTACTTATTGATAGTTGTACCTTAAAGTCATGCAAATTTACAATAAAACTTTGAGATTTCCTTCGGATTTGTCACTGCTTAAAGAGTCGGTGGAAAAGCTTCTGCTGGATATGTCTTCATCTAAAATAATGAATGTTAGCTGATTGTCTTTTGTGATTTTTTACGGATGTCATTAAGAAGCTGTTTTGATTTTATTCGATAACATCTTTTCAGTGCTTTGTGTGTCTTTTCATGCCATATCCGCCCGTATGTTTCGTCAGATAGCCCGCTATCTTCCTCACTATCTGGACGAAACTGACATGAAAATGCATTTCAAATCTTCTGAAAATAAAATTAATTCTTCGTTCTTCGTTCTTCATTCTTCATTCTTCATTAAATTTCCTATCTTTGCACCCGGTTTTGGAAAACAAATAGGAAACTATGGATCGTATTACAGTCAAAGGATTTGCGTATGGTGCCATTGCGGCTGCCAGTTATGGGTTGAATCCCTTGTTTGCGTTGCCTCTCTATGCTCATGGCATAGGGGCTGACTCTGTGTTGTTTTACCGTTATGCTTTCGGTGTCATTATGTTGGCGGTGATGATGTTCGTACAGAAGCAATCATTTGCGTTGCGCCGGTGCGAAGTGCTTCCTTTGATTGTGATGGGGCTGATGTTCTCTTTTTCATCGCTTACACTGTTTTTGTCATACAATTACATGGATGCAGGCATTGCTTCGACCATCTTGTTTGTCTATCCGGTATTGGTGGCGATATTGATGGCTGTGTTCTTCAAGGAAAAAGTATCACCCGTTACGATGATTTCCATTGCATTGGCATTTACCGGCATATCCTTGCTGTATAAAGGTGAGGGAGGACAGACCTTGAGCTTGATGGGAGTGACCTTGGTCTTTCTGTCTTCGTTGACTTACGCTATATATATAATAGGTGTAAATCGGTCGGTATTGAAGAATATGCCGATTGTCAAACTGACGTTCTATGTCCTTTTATTCGGGCTGAGCGTATATGTGGTCCGGCTGAAATTCTGTACTCAGCTTGATGTTATCAGTCAGCCGTTGTTGTGGGTCAATCCGGTTTGTCTTGCCTTGTTCCCGACCGTTATTTCATTGGTGGCAATGACAAAGTCCATTCATTATATCGGTTCGACCCCAGCCGCCATATTAGGTGCATTAGAACCGCTGACCGCTATCTGTTGCGGGGTGTTGGTGTTCGGCGAACGGCTTACTCCCCGCATTATATTGGGAATTGTGCTGATACTGATAGCCGTGACACTTATCATTCTGGGCAAGTCATTGATTCGCCAGCTTCAGGTACGGGTGATTCACCGTAATCATCATTTCCCGCAACGTTAACCGAAAAAGGCAGAGGACACGTGGACGATACCTATAGAACCATAACCGGACCTTCGGAAGCTGTTTATACGGAGAAGCGGAGCAAGTTTATCGCCGTTGCCCTTCCTGTGCGTACCCTTGAAGAGGTGAAAGAGCAGCTGGATATTTACCAGAAGAAATATTACGATGCCCGCCATGTGTGTTATGCGTATATGTTAGGGGCGGAGCGGAAGAATTTCCGTGCCAATGATAACGGAGAGCCTTCGGGCACAGCCGGAAAACCGATATTGGGGCAAATCAATTCGAAAGAGCTGACCGATGTGCTGGTGATTGTGGTGCGCTATTTTGGGGGTATCAAGTTAGGTACAAGCGGGCTGATAGTAGCATACCGTACGGCCGCTTCACTGGCTTTGGAGGAAGCCGAAGTGGTAGAAAAGACGGTTGACGAAGAAGTGGGCATCGCTTTTGAATATCCTTTTATGAACGATGTGATGCGGGTTGTGAAAGAAAATCTGCCTGAGATTGTGAGCCAATCCTATGATATGGATTGTTTCATGCGTCTGCGCATCCGTAAGTCGGAAATGCCGCGTTTGCGTGCGCGGTTGGAAAAGGTGGAAACGTTGCGCTTTGTTGAAGAATGAAATGTAACATGTTTGTAACATGTTTGACATAAATAGTTTACCTTTGTCCTTTACCTTTGCACAAGTTAAAAATGAAGAGACAAATGAAAAAATATCTCTCTGCGCTGTTGTTGGCGCTCTCTGTAGCATCTGTCGGTGCTCAAGATTTTAGTTGGAAAGATGCGGTTCCCGAGATTCACGGTACAGTGCGTGGAAAGTACGAATATCAGACTTCAACAAACGCACAACGCTTTCAGGTGCGTAATGCGCGTGTAAGCGCTACGGGCAAGGTGCTTCCTATCGTGAGTTATAAAGCTGAAATAGACCTTTGCGATGAGGGGGTTATCAAGATGTTGGATGCTTATGCGCGTGTCACTCCGCTGAAAGGGTTTGATGTCACTATCGGCCAGATGCGTGTGCCCTTTACCATCGACGCGCACCGTTCTCCCCATTTGCAATATTTCGCAAACCGTTCGTTCATTGCCAAGCAGATGGGAAGCTTGCGCGATGCGGGTGCCACGTTGAAATATTCAATGAAAGAGAGCTTCCCTTTTGCTATCGAGGCAGGATTGTTCAGCGGGTCCGGATTGACCGAGCAGAAGGGATGGCACAAGGCGCTTTCCTATTCAGCCAAGTTGGAATTAATGCCGTTCAAGGGATACAACTTGACTTTGAGCACGCAGCGCATCCGCCCTTTCGACCGGAATATTTATATGTATGACCTCGGTACGTATTACGAATGGAACAATTGGCACTTTGAAGTGGAAGGGATGTATAAGGACTATGCGCATTCCGATTTCAAGAGCGTGTGGGCGGTAGACGCGTTCGTTAATTATGATTATTTTATCAAGAAAGAGAAGAGCCTGATAAAGAAAGTCTCATTTTTGGCGCGTTTCGACTACATGGGGAACAACAGTGATGAATTGGATGAAGATGGAATCGATTATATCATAACCGATTATGAGCGTAAACGTATTACAGGCGGCTTGACGTTTAGCTTCGGAAAACCGTTTCAGGCAGACCTCCGTTTGAATTATGAAAAATATTTCTATGATGATGATGCGTTCGCATTGGAGTCGGAACAAGATAAATTGGTAATAGAAATGATGGTTCGCTTCTGATAATTTGCTTTTATAAACATTTGTTTTGCCTTTCCGGTTGTATTGGTTACACCTGGGAAGGCTTTTTGTTTAATGAATGTCCGAAATTAGCCAACGTAGGAGCGGGGTTCGTCCGCCCGTATGTGTCCACGTGGATGTTTTCGGGCAGGCAACCCCTGCCCCTACAAGTTATTGGTAAAATGCGGACATTCATTGTATAAAACTTGTTTATTTGTATGATTTTGTGGGTTTTTCCATAAATCCGTACTTTATTTCAAGGTTTTGATGTATCTTTAGCCCCCGTTAAAAGTTTGGGAAACATGGAGCAGGAAACTTTTCATCTTTTCTTGTGGGTGATGTCTGGCATAGCCTTGATTGTATTTGTCGCCCTTTATTTCGTGAAAGCCGGGTATGGCATTTTTCGGACGCCTTCATGGGGATTGTCTGTCAATAATAAAGTGGGATGGGTGCTCATGGAGTCACCCGTATTTATTGTGATGCTCGTCTTGTGGGCATATAGCGGGATAGGGGTTGCCTTCCCTCAATTCTTGTTTTTGTTGCTTTTCTTATTGCATTATTTCCAGCGTTCGTTCGTTTTTCCGTTTTTGATGAAAGGGAAGAGCAGGATGCCGGTGGCTATTATGGCTATGGGCATTGTATTCAATGTATTGAACGGGATGATGCAAGCCGGAGGTCTTTTCTATTTTAACGAGGGCGTGCCTACGGGTATCGGGCTGGGCTATCTGCTGGAGCCGCATGCCTTGATCGGACTTGCCTTGTTCTTTATCGGGATGGGCATTAACTTGCATTCCGATAGTGTTGTCCGGAATTTGCGCAAGCCCGGCGATACCCGTCATTATCTTCCGCAGAGAGGGATGTACCGGTATGTGACTTCTGCCAATTATTTGGGTGAACTGATAGAATGGACGGGATTTGCTGTTCTTACGGCTTCGCCTGCTGCGTGGGTATTTGTTTGGTGGACTGCGGCAAATTTGGTTCCTCGCGCAAATGCCATTTATCATAAATATTGCGATGAGTTTGGCGCTGAGGCAGTAGGAAAACGGAAACGAATTATACCTTATATATATTGATAGTAGTAAATTATTATACAATGAAAGATTCGAAATTGTTTACTCCGGTCACGTTGGGACCGTTGACCTTGCGGAACCGTACCATCCGTTCGGCTGCATTCGAGAGTATGTGTCCGGGGAATAAACCTTCGCAGATGTTGCTGGACTATCATCGGTCTGTAGCTGCAGGAGGAATAGGGATGACTACGGTGGCGTATGCTGCCGTTACGCAAAGCGGTTTGTCTTTCGACCGTCAGTTGTGGATGCGTCCTGAAATCGTTCCGGGTTTACGCGAGCTGACCGATGCGGTGCATAAGGAAGGGGCTGCGGCCGGCATTCAGTTGGGGCATTGCGGAAACATGTCGCATAAAAGCATCTGCGGGTGCATGCCTGTAGGAGCCAGCAGCGGATTCAATTTGTATTCGCCGACTTTTGTGCGCGGGCTTCGTGCAGATGAGTTGCCTGAAATGGCACGTGCTTACGGGCGTTCGGTCAATCTGGCCCGTGAAGCTGGTTTTGATGCGGTAGAGATTCATGCGGGGCATGGCTATCTGATTAGCCAGTTCCTTTCTCCTTCTACCAACCATCGGAAAGATGAGTACGGCGGTTCGCTTCAAAACCGGATGCGTTTTATGGATATGGTGATGGAAGAAGTGATGAAAGCGGCAGGCAATGACATGGCGGTTTTGGTCAAGATGAACATGCGCGACGGATTCAAGGGAGGCATGGAATTGGACGAAACGTTGCAGGTGGCAAAACGTTTGGAGCAGTCGGGCGCGCATGCGTTGGTGTTGAGCGGAGGATTTGTAAGCAAGGCTCCGATGTATGTGATGCGTGGCGAGATGCCTATACGGAGCATGACGCATTACATGGATTGCTGGTGGCTGAAGTATGGTGTACGCATGGTAGGCAAGTGGATGATTCCCAGCGTGCCTTTCAAAGAGGCTTATTTCTTGGAAGATGCATTGAAGTTCCGGAAGGAAATCAAGATGCCGTTGGTATATGTAGGCGGTTTGGTATCGCGAGAGAAAATAGATGAGGTGCTTGACTGCGGTTTCGAAGCCGTACAGATGGCGCGTGCTTTGCTGAATGAGCCGGGATTTGTGAACCGTATGCGGGAGGAAGAGAATGCCCGCAGCGGTTGTAAGCACAGTAATTATTGCATTGCGCGTATGTATTCCATTGAAATGGCATGCCATCAGCATTTAAAGGAAGAATTGCCTCCGTGTCTGAAGAAGGAAATAGAGCGAATCGAGAAAAGACAGGCGTAGATATGGAAAATGAACGGAAATTAGCGGTTGTTACCGGTGCCGATGGAGGTATGGGCAGGGAGATAACCCGTGCGGTGGCTATGGCAGGCTATCGGGTGATAATGGCAAGTTGCCGTCCCCGGAAAGCGGAAGAAGTGCGCCGGATGTTGCTTCAGGAACAAAACGGTTTGCAACTTGAAATCCGGGAACTTGATTTGGCTTCGCTGGCTTCTGTCTCGGCTTTTGCCGAGCGGTTATTGGCAGAAGGTGTTCCGGTCTGCTTGTTGATGAACGATGCCGGAACGATGGAAACGGGCAGGCACATCACCGAAAACGGGTTGGAGCGTACGGTGAGTGTGAACTATGTAGGTCCTTATCTCTTGACGCGCAAACTGCTCCCCTTGATGAAAGAGGGGAGCCGCATTGTGAATATGGTATCGTGTACCTATGCCATTGGGCGGTTGGATTTTCCCGAATTTTTCACCAAAGGGAAGAAAGGGGCGTTCTGGCGCATTCCTATTTATAGCAATACCAAGCTGGCACTGACATTGTTCACAATCGACCTTGCCAACCGGGTGCGCGAGAAGGGAATCGTAGTCAATGCGGCTGATCCAGGCATTGTATCGACCGATATCATTACGATGCACATGTGGTTTGACCCCTTGACGGATATTCTTTTCCGTCCTTTTATACGCACTCCGCGGAAAGGGGCTGCTACAGCCGTTCACTTGTTGTTGGACGAAGAAGCGGGCAAACGGACCGGAACGCTGAACGTAAGTTGCCACGCCAAACCGCTTTCGGATAAATATGTGCATCATGTGCAGATGAAAGAACTTTGGGACAGAACTGAAGAGATTGTAAAGCCTTGGCTATAAAAACGAAAGGGCGTTCTCAAAATAAGCCTTGGCAAAATTTAAGCAAGCTTTTATTTGATAAAAAGGATTGTGTAACAGTCGGCTAATTCATTGCGTGTTAGCCGGCTTTTTTGTATGGAGTATGGGATATAGCACAAAGATAAACAACGGCACTATCCGGTTAGCTATCTTTCCTGTAATGGCGAAAATTGTAAAATTTAAATAGGGATTTTCTGCTTTTTTAAATTGCTTGCGGAAGCTGGGGGATTCGAACCCCCGGTACGGGAAATCCGTACGGCAGTTTAGCAAACTGCTGGTTTCAGCCACTCACCCAAACTTCCAGTCTTTCGATTTCGTTTTGGAGATACGCTTTTCTTAAACGCGGTGCAAATATAGGGTGACTTTTTGACTTGTGCAAACTTTTACCTTACTTTTTGTAACTTTTTTCTGACTATATTCATTTCGTGAAACGCATTTTTCTGATAGTAAAACATTTATATCGCTACGGAAAAATTTGAAAAGATTCATGTTAGAATGGAGCTAATTCCGATATTTAGAAACTGTTTTGAATTTATCGTGCGCTGATTTGGGATGAGTTTTTGAGGCATTTCCGCTTCTGTGATGAGGAAGATAGCGGGCTATCTGACGAAGAACAGGAGCGGAAAGGACCAAAAAATCGCCCAAAGCACACACGAAAACGGATACATCAAGCCAAGAAAAACTTTTTGGAGAAATTCAAAACAGCTTCTTAAGGTTGCCTGTGTGAACTTATTGCCTTGTTGATTGTTATAAGGGTAAATGAGGTAAAGCAAATCCGGAATTGTAACAAGTACAATTTAGTAATATACTACGTAAAAGTATTGTGTCGTATTTATATTTTCCGTACCTTTGCGCCTCATTTTTTAATCAGTATTAAACCACTTAAATTTTTTTGTGTATGATGAATTTCAAAGAAGGACATTGGAAGTATGAAATCAACGTTACCGATTTCGTGAAAACAAACATTACCCCTTACGAAGGCGACGCTTCTTTTCTGACAGGTCCTACTGAACGTACGAAAGCAGTGTGGAACAAATGCTTAGAGGCTCTTGCGGAAGAACGGGCTAACGGAGGCGTACGTTCACTTGATTCTTCTACCGTTTCTACTATTACTTCGTTTGCGCCAGGATACATTGATAAAGAAAATGAAGTGATTGTCGGTTTGCAGACTGATGAATTGTTGCGTCGTGCCATTAAGCCATTTGGTGGAATTAAAGTGGTGGAGAAGGCATGTCGGGAGAATGGTGTGGAAGTAGACCCGAAAGTAAAAGATATATTTACGCATTATCGCAAGACGCATAATGACGGTGTGTTTGATGCCTATACCGATGAAATCCGTTCATTCCGTTCGCTGGGTTTCCTTACCGGGTTGCCCGATAATTATGCACGCGGGCGCATTATCGGTGATTACCGCCGTTTGGCATTGTATGGTCTTGACAGACTGATTGAGGCTAAACAGGATGATTTGCGCCATTTGACCAGTCCGATGACCGATGAACGGATTCGTCTGCGTGAAGAGGTGGCAGAGCAGATTAAGGCTTTGAAAGAAATCAAGACATTGGGTGAACAATACGGTCTCGATTTGAGCCGTCCGGCTGAAACCGCTCAGGAAGCGGTGCAATGGGTATATATGGCTTACCTGGCTGCGGTGAAAGAACAGGACGGTGCGGCAATGTCGTTGGGCAATGTGTCTTCGTTTCTTGATATATACATCGAATACGATATGGCGCACGGGAAGCTGGATGAGCTTCATGCGCAGGAATTGATAGACCAGTTCGTGATAAAATTGCGTATGGTGCGTCACTTGCGTATGCAGGCATATACCGATATTTTTGCCGGAGATCCGACTTGGGTGACTGAATCTATTGGCGGACGTTTCAATGATGGACGGATGAAGGTTACGAAGACTTCGTTCCGCTTCTTGCAGACGTTGTATAATTTAGGCCCTTCACCCGAACCGAACTTGACGGTATTGTGGAGTCCTCAATTGCCCGAAGGCTTTAAGGATTTCTGTGCCCAGGTATCTATCGATACTTCTTCTATCCAATATGAAAACGATGACTTGATGCGTGAGGTGCGTGGGTCGGATGACTACGGAATCGCATGCTGTGTGTCTTATCAGGATATAGGCAGACATATCCAATTCTTCGGGGCACGTTGCAATTTGGCAAAAGCGCTTTTGCTTGCTATCAATGGCGGACGGTGCGAGAATACCGGTACGGTAATGGTGAAAGGCATTCCCGTATTGAGCAGCGATGAATTGAATTTCGAGGAAGTGCTTGCCAATTACAAGAAAGTGCTGAAAGAAATGGCGCGCGTGTATAACGATGCGATGAACATTATCCATTACATGCACGACAAGTATTATTATGAAAAAGCGCAAATGGCGTTTGTCGATACGAATCCTGAAATCAACTTGGCTTACGGCGTGGCAGGCATGTCGATAGCTGTCGATTCGCTTTCTGCTATCAAATACGCCAAAGTAAAAGCACGCCGTAATGACATCGGTTTGACAGAAGGTTTCGATATCGAAGGCGAATTCCCTTGTTTCGGAAACGATGATGACCGGGTAGACCATTTGGCTGTAGACCTGATTTATTATTTTGATGAAGAGTTGAAAAAACTTCCGGTTTACAAACATGCGAAGCCTACATTGTCCATTCTTACGATTACTTCGAATGTAATGTATGGAAAGAAAACCGGAGCAACTCCCGACGGGCGTGCTAAAGGCGTGGCTTTTGCTCCGGGTGCCAATCCGATGCATGGACGTGATAAGAACGGTGCGGTCGCTTCGTTGAGTTCGGTGGCAAAATTGCGCTACCGCGATTCACAAGATGGCATCAGCAATACGTTTTCTATTGTGCCGAAGTCGTTAGGTGTAGACCGTGAGAGCCGCATTGAAAATCTGGTTACGCTGATGGACGGTTATTTTGTAAAAGGTGCGCATCATTTGAATGTAAATGTATTGAACCGTGAAATGCTGGAAGATGCAATGGTACATCCGGAGAAATACCCGCAGCTGACTATCCGTGTATCCGGTTATGCCGTAAATTTCATCAAGTTAAGCCGCGAGCATCAGTTGGAAGTTATTTCACGTAGCTTCCATGAGCGGATGTAACATAATGAGTTGAATGCAGAGATATACAAACGCAGAGATTCATTTTGGATTCTCTGCGTTTGTGTCTTTACGTTTGAATCAAAAAAAAATAGAATTATGATAAGAGTACATTCATACGAATCGTTAGGCACGTATGACGGACCGGGCATCCGGCTGGTTGTGTTTCTGCAGGGATGCAATTTCCGCTGTTTGTATTGTGCCAATCTCGATACTATCGACTGCAAGGGGGAGGGTAAAGATACCGCTCCCGAAGATATTTTGCGTATGGCGGTCAGCCAAAAGCCTTTCTTCGGAAAGAAAGGAGGCGTTACATTCAGCGGAGGGGAGCCTACGCTTCAGGCGAAAGCCTTAATACCTTTGTTCCGTATGCTGAAAGAAGCAGGCATTCATATCTGTGTGGATACGAATGGAAGTGTTTGGAATGAAAGCGTAAAGGATTTGTTTACGCTTGCTGATTTGGTATTGCTCGATGTGAAAGAATTCAATGATGAGCGTCATCACTTGCTTACTTCGCGCAGCAATGAGCAGACTCTTCAGACAGCTGCCTGGTTGGAAGCCAATGAGAAACCGTTTTGGTTGCGGTATGTGTTAGTACAAGGATATAGTGCTTTCCGTGAGGATATTGAGGCATTGGGCAAACATTTTAAAGACTATCGGATGATAGAGCGTGTGGAGATTTTGCCTTATCATACCTTGGGGGTACATAAGTATGAAGCAATGGGTTTGAATTATCAATTGAATTCTGTAAAACAGAATACGCCCGAACAATTAGAAGAAGCTCGGGCATTATTTGAAGCTTATTTTAATAAGGTATTTGTGAACTGATGGCATCATGCAAGCCGGTTCGAAAGCCGGCTTGCATTTCAATGAGACTAACTGCATTTTCGACACGATTAGTAATCGTCATGCTGTACGATTAGTAATCGTTAGGCTATACGATTAGTAATCGTATCTGTAATGAAGCAACTCATCCGGCAAAGTCAGTATGGCGGCGTTGGCGTAACAGATAGAAAGCGTATGCGGCGATAATTATAAAACATAGCAGGGGGACGATAAAGCCGGTGGCAGTGTTCACCGTATCGGCTATGTAACCCATAATGATAGGGGCAACCGCTCCACCTACGATACTCATAATCAGATAGGATGAGGCTCGTTTGGTATGTTCGCCTACTCCCCGTATGGCTAAAGCGAAGATGGTGGGGAACATGATTGATTCACAGAGAAAACAGAAGAAGAAAGCGCTTATTGACACGGTTCCCAAGCCAGCCATGACGATTGACATAGAGAGAATACCGCCTATGGATACACAGGCTAATAAGCGTTCGGAACGGATAAACCCCATTGCCCAGCTTCCTGCCATTCTTCCTGCCATAAATAATCCCATTCCTGCAAACGAAAGCCATAGCGCTGCTTCGCGGGGAGAGATGGAACCGTGTTCCGTTACATAATTGATAAAGAAACTATTAATGCCAGTCTGAGCGGCTACATAGAAAAACAGGGCAATCAGCCCGAATACAAAATTCCCGTGGCTCCATAAAGAGCGTTTGGTACCTGTTCGTATAACGGTGGCAGGGTCTTCAGCTTTAATTTCCGGCAAATGAATGCGTGAAAAGAGGATGGCTGCCAATAATACAAGTGTGCCGATAATGGCATAAGGCATAGCGACACTGCTTTCTTTTTCATTGGCAGTAAAGATAAACAAACCACCAATCAAAGGGCCGCATATCCAGCCTAATCCGTTGAATGACTGCGCTAAATTAATTCGGCGTTCGGCAGACTCTTTCTCTCCCAAAACCGTTACATACGGATTGGCTGCCGTTTCCAGGCAAGTCAGTCCACATCCGATAATAAACAGCGAGAGCAAGAAAAAAGGAAACGACATGATTTGTTCGCCGGGGATGAACATCAAAGCGCCTGTCCCATATAATAGCAAACCTGTTACGACACCGGTTCGGTATCCGCAACGCCGGATAATCTCACCGGCAGGCATTGCCATTAGAAAATAGCCGCCGTAGACTACAGCTTGTATCAATGCCGAATGGGTCTTTGAGATGCTCAAAGCGTCTTGAAAGTGTTTGTTCAATACGTCTAAGATGCTATGGGCAAATCCCCATAGAAAGAAAAGCGTGGTTATTAAAATGAATGGAACAAGGTAATTTGTTCCATCGCTTGTCTGCACTAGTTTTATTTTCGGTTTCATAGATGTATATTGTTGATGAGTTGCTTGTCAACCGGATGCTAACTTCTGCTTACTTCCAAACCTTTGTTTGACAAAGTCATTTCTACGAAACGGGCTCGGTCGTTTGGAGGATTTTGAGCAAGTATTTGCCGGATTCGTAAAGCTGCTTCCGGGTCTTTGGCTACCATGTACAGGTATCCGCCTCCGCCAGCTCCGGGGAGTTTGTAGCCTAAACAGAGGTCATCTATTCTTTTTGTTAATTCCGCTATTGCTTTAGGATTAGTGCCTGCGTCAAGCAATTGGTTTTGCTGCCAGGTTTTGCGTATCAGCCGTCCGGTCTCTTCGAAATTATTGCGTAGGATTGCATCGTACAAATTAAGTGCATGTTGTTTCATTTCACCTAATAGCTGTAGATGTTCGGTCGAGTTTAAGAACATGCTACGGACGATTTCCGCCAAAATGCTTTTGGCTGTCCGCGTAATGCCTGTATAATATAATAAATGGCATTTCCGGTATTCATCATTGGTGAAGAGATGTTCGGGCAACCAACGTACCATCGGTTCTTGATTCCAGCCAGGTTGTGTCTGGAGCAATTTCACGCCTTGTAAAACGCCTCCGTATTGGTCTTGCCAACCGCCTCCGGTAGTAAGCAGTTGTTCTAATATTAAAGTCCGGCTTCCTATTTCCTGTTTATCCCAATTCAGTCCACAAAAGTCGTTGACTGCTCCCAATACGGTAGATGCAAGAATGGAACTGGTTCCCAATCCGGAGCCTGCCGGTATGGCGGATAGCAAAGTGACTTCGATTCCCGAACCAAAAGCCTGTAATTGTTTTTCCAGTGAACTGAAATGTTCGGTAGAGAAATCGGGGTGGAATCCTGCCAGCACTAAAGCTGCCTTGGGAATAGAGAAAGGAGACCCTACTTGGTTGAACTGATGCAGTTCTTCGTATGTAGTAACAGTTTCCATTGCTCCTAAATCAATGGAACGAAGGGTGATGCGATAAGCGTTCGAAGGCTTTACGTAAACTTGAAGCGGCGGTTGTCCGTTTAGTTCGATAGCGATGTTGACCACATTCCCGCCTTCCATTAAGCTATAAGGCGGTGTATCGGTCCAGCCTCCGGCAAGGTCTATACGTACGGGGCTGCGTCCCCACACAATTTGGTCTGCATAAACCGATAAACGGGGTGATTGCTTATGTTTGACCGTTGATGTCAGCCCTTCGCGCATCAGCCGAAAGGCAGTATCTTCTTCACGTTTGACTTCGTTCGTGCATTTTCCTTCTTTTAATTGAAGTGTTTGTGCCCGGAACATTGCGTCACTAATGCGGGTCATTAGTGGAGCAGAGTCGGGTAAGGGGTGAGGGAGAGGCAGGCGGAACTTTGTAAATTCTTCTGCTGCTTCCTGTAGATTGAGTTGGTAGAATATGCTTTTTTCGTAGTTATCAGCCAATGCGCTCCAATTGTATTTACGGAATTCTTCACGCTGGCTTGCCAGACGCCGTAAATTGGCGTATGCTGATATCTCGTCTGCTGATAGCTTTTGTGCTTGCATCCAAATGGTTTTACCGGTTTGTAGCTCAGGTTCGCTTGTCATCCAGCGCAAGACTTTTTCCAACTCGTCTTTGGTATGGCAAATCGGGAATAGCCGTGCGGCTTGTAAGTCTTCACTGTGTATGATTTGTCCCGCATCCAAACCTCGCTGGGCAAGCCAGTCTGTGATGGGCATTTCTTGGTATAGCGTGTCTTCCTTGTCCAATGCTCCACGGAATGCATCGTTGAATCCGTATGGGCGGGCTACATAATCGGTTTCGCCAATCGGTACAACATCTATACAGCATCCTGTAGGGACATTGAGTGCCCAGTTGTTCTCAGGAACTCCAGTGATGATGTTTCGGGCGTTCAGTTTCCAGTCTGATGCGATACAGCTGTTTTCAATCCATACTTCAGAATTTTCGGAAGTGAATGTATATTGGGTGATTGCATTCTGGACGAAAATGGCAGGATGCGGTTTGACTTTCTTGTGCATAATCATCCGCTGGTCTATCACGCAGTTTTGAATGGCCAATGTTGATGAAATCATTTCGCGGCTGGTTCCATAGTGATGGAATTCACCTCCCGGCAGCGGAAGTATGGCTACGGTAAGCTGGTTCAGTTCCGCATCTTCTATTTGGGGATGTGCGCCTAATGCACGTCCAAAATCAGAATACAAATCATAATACGTAATTTCACCGTTTTCATTGACGGAATGTTTGATTAATAACTCAATGGCACGGTCGCTTAAAAGCCAGATACCTATATCCATCAGGAAAAGATAATCTTGCATCAGTTTGCCTAACAGTTCTACGCTGGGTTTTTGCAACATGAAGTCTAATTGCTCCGGATTCTTGCGTGAGGATACGAAGACACCGTGGTTCTTTGCCAATTGTGGGTCTACCCATAATCCGTAGCAAACAACATCTGCTTCGGGTATGTCCTGCAATGCTTTTGACGTGCGGATATACACATCTCCGCTGGCAATGAGTGTGTGCAGGCTTTCGGGAGCTTTTTGCATGATTTCTTCGTATAAAGGAATCTGAAGTGAAAGAAGATTCTGTGTCAGACGTTGTCCGCGTCCCCAGCGGAATACAGGGATAGGGGTCAGAATCTTGCCTGAAGGTGCGTAGGCAGGAAGCCTTCGGCTTTGTCCGCCGGCATGTAATAGGATACGTTTTTCGTTTCCCGTCCAAGTTGCCAAGTCATCCGTTATCCGATGAGTAGTTTCTGAATGCTTCTCTTCATTCCGGCATGCTTGCAACAGCCATGTTGTTCCTCCTCCCGAACCTAGTTTGCTGTCAATAGGGTCAGAAGTACAAAACCATTCTTTGGGGTCGGTATGAGTGATGTCGTGAAAACACGTTACTAAATTAGGAGGAAGTGATAAGAGCTTTTTCATACAGTCTGATGATTGATGCAGATTCCTTTCATATACCATTCATATAAGCGGTGGATGCCTTCATCTATTTCGATTTTGTGATGCCATCCTAAGTTGTGCAGTTTGCTTACATCGGTTAATTTGCGTAATGTGCCGTCAGGTTTCGATGCATCCCAACGCAGTTCGCCTTTAAATCCGATTTCTTTCATGATTTTCCCGGCAAGTTCCTTGATGCTCAACTCTTTGCCTGTACCTACGTTGATATGGCAGTTGCGTATTTCCTTGTCTCCTTCTTTGTAGGTATCTTTAAAGTCGACATTCAGCAATACATGTACGCTGGCATCTGCCATTTCTTCACTCCATAGGAACTCGCGCAGTGGTTTTCCTGTACCCCATAGTGTGACCGCTTCGGGCGTGATGCCGAATTTTGCCAGTTTCGCTAAGATTTCTTCGTTGCTGTTGCTTCCGTTCACTCCTTCTACCGGGCGCAGGTCGATGTCTTTGCGTACGGCATCCCAGTTGTTTTCGTTCAGGCATTTTGCCAGATGGATTTTTCGGATCATTGCCGGAAGGACATGGCTGTTTTCCAGATGGAAATTATCATTCGGTCCGTATAGATTGGTGGGCATTACCGCAATGTAATTGGTGCCATATTGCAAGTTAAAGCTTTCACACATTTTCAATCCGGCTATTTTGGCGATGGCATACGGCTCGTTGGTATATTCTAAGGGGGATGTGAGGAGGACTTCTTCTTTCATCGGTTGAGGCGCTTCACGCGGATAGATGCAAGTGCTTCCTAAAAAAAGTAATTTTTTCACATTGTGGCGGAAGCTTTCGCCGATGACGTTTTGTTGTATCTGCAGGTTTTGGTAAATAAAGTCAGCACGGTATTGCAAGTTAGCCATAATACCTCCTACGTGTGCGGCTGCCAATACAACTGCATCGGGCTGTTCTTCGTCAAAGAACCGTTTTACGGCGGCATTGTCCAACAAGTCCAGCTCTTTGTGGCTTCTGCCTGTTAAGTTGACATATCCTCTTTGCTGGAGGTTATTCCAAATGGCAGACCCTACCAGTCCGTGATGTCCTGCCACGTATATTTTCGCTGATTTATCTAACATGATTTTGCTTTTGATTCTTGTTTAATAATTAGCTTGTATGAAAAATTCACCACAGAGAACACAGAGTATCACAGAGGAATTATTTATAGTCAATCAGAAATGAATTGCGAAAAATCATTTGTCATGCTGAACGAAGTGAAGCATCTCGGATGCGCCCACGTGGATGTACACGAGATCCTTCACGTTCGTTCAGGATGACAATACATCAAGATTTTTTCGCAAACCAATTTTGTTTTACTATAAAAGTCTTCGTGTGCCTCTTGTGCTTTGTGGTGAAACATCGGTTCGTTTTATAACATGCCTAATTTATTCGGTTTTATCCATTTCGGCTTTTAAATGCAGTTTTTTTACAAAGCGCATGTCGTGTTCTACCATAATGCGTACCAATTCAGGGAATGGTGTTTTGGTAGGATTCCATCCTAAAGTCTCTTTTGCTTTTGTCGGGTCTCCTAAGAGTTGCTCTACTTCGCACGGGCGGAAATATTTGGGGTCTACTTCTACAAGAACCCGTCCTGTCTCCTTGTCAATTCCTTTTTCATCTACACCGCTTCCTTGCCATTCCAATTCGATGTTGAGATAATGGAATGCCAATGTACAAAACTCGCGCACCGTATGCATTTCGCCTGTTGCTATCACAAAATCTTCAGGCTTGTCGTTTTGCAGGATAAGCCACATGCATTCTACGTAATCTTTGGCATACCCCCAGTCACGTTTGGCATCAAGATTTCCTAAATACAGTTTATCTTGGAATCCTTGTTTGATGCGTGCTGCTGCCAATGTGATTTTTCGGGTTACAAAGTTCTCGCCCCGGCGTTCGCTCTCATGGTTGAAAAGGATGCCGTTTACTGCAAACATACCATAACTTTCCCGGTAGTTTTTGGTTATCCAGAAACCATATTGTTTAGCTACTCCATACGGCGAGCGTGGATAGAAAGGTGTTGTTTCTTTTTGAGGGATTTCCTGTACTTTGCCGAACAGCTCCGATGTGGATGCCTGATAAATACGGCAAGTTTTGTCAAGCCCGCAGATGCGTACCGCTTCCAATAGGCGTAATGTGCCGATAGCATCGGCTTCTGCTGTATATTCGGGTACATCGAAAGATACCTTTACATGGCTTTGCGCAGCCAAGTTGTATATCTCGGTCGGATGTATGTCGCTGATGATGCGGATAAGCGAACTTGAGTCTGTCATGTCTCCCCAGTGCAGGTTTACCAAGCGGCTTTTCTTCATGTCGCGTACCCATTCATCTAAATAAAGGTGCTCGATGCGTCCTGTATTGAATGAAGAGGAGCGGCGCAGAATGCCGTGCACTTCATATCCTTTTTCTATTAAGAATTCGGCCAGATAAGACCCGTCTTGACCGGTGATGCCGGTAATTAAAGCAACTTTTCTCATTGTTTCATTTTTATATATCCCACAAAATAACAATTTTATTTTTGGACAGCCAAGTGTAAGAAAGAATTTTTGTATCGTTTCTGATGGGGGAATATGGAAATGCCAAACTTTTCAGAGGATAATGAAAAGTTTGGCATGGATGACGGGGATATTTATTTAATGGAGAGTATCAAAGAATCAGTCTCTGCGAAAAATATCCCGTGTATAAACTTTTTCTTTTACATCATCTAAAGATGAGTCATACCGGTTCGCGATAATTGCCTGGCTTTGGCGCTTAAATGTTTCTAAATCATTTACAACTTTACTTCCGAAGAACGTGCTTCCGTCTTCCAATGTTGGTTCATAGATAATGACAATTGCCCCTTTTGCCTTGATGCGTTTCATTACTCCCTGAATGCTGCTTTGGCGGAAATTGTCGGAATTTGATTTCATCGTAAGACGGTAAACGCCGATGATGCATTGACGTTCTTCATTCGGGTTATAATCTCCCCGGTTATAATAGTCATAATATCCGGCTTTATGCAGGATGCGGTCGGCAATGAAATCTTTTCGGGTACGATTGCTTTCTACAATTGCCTGAATCAGATTTTCGGGCACATCTGCGTAGTTGGCAAGAAGCTGCTTGGTATCTTTGGGCAAGCAATATCCGCCATATCCGAAACTCGGGTTGTTGTAATGTGTTCCAATGCGGGGGTCGAGGCAAACGCCGCTGATGATGGCTTGTGTGTCAAGACCTTTCATCTCGGCGTATGTATCCAATTCGTTAAAATAGCTGACCCGCAAGGCCAGGTAAGTGTTGGCAAATAATTTTACGGCTTCCGCTTCGGTCAATCCCATGAACAATGTGTCAATGTTTTCTTTGATAGCTCCTTCTTGCAATAGGTTTGCGAAAGTATGGGCAGCTTCATCCAGGCGTTTGTCTCCTTCCGGACGGCCTACAATGATGCGGCTGGGGTAGAGGTTATCATACAATGCCTTGCTTTCGCGCAGAAACTCTGGCGAGAAAATGATGTTTTCGCTATTCATTTTCTTGCGTATGCTTTCTGTATAACCGACCGGAATCGTACTTTTGATAACCATGATAGCGTTTGGATTGACGCTTTTTACCAGCTTAATAACTTCTTCTACGTGGCTGGTGTCGAAGTAATTCTTTACCGGGTCATAGTTCGTGGGAGCAGCGATAATGACAAAGTCTGCATCGCTATATGCCCGGGCACCGTCAAGCGTAGCCGTCAGGTTCAGTTCCTTTTCAGAGAGATATTTCTCGATATATTCATCCTGAATGGGAGATTTACGCTGATTAATCAAGTCTACCTTTTCAGGAATAACGTCTACAGCTGTAACCTGATGGTGCTGGCTCAGCAATGTGGCGATGCTTAAACCGACATAGCCTGTACCGGCTACAGCTATCTTAAACTCTTTCATGTTACTTTGTTTTATCTTTTTTATTCTTGTTTCCTTCGTCATACCCGTATCCGTAGCCATATCCATAACCGTATGTTTTTCCGCCATAGCCATATTTGGCTCCATATTCATAGCCGTAGCTATTCTTGCGTTTGCTCATGTCAATGTCATTAATGACGGTTGCTAGTTTGGGGAATTTCTTTTCATCGCGCAATACATTGATGTAGCGGTATCCTGCCTTGGGAGTGACATCTGCGCGGCAGACATAGACACATAAATTCGCTACACGTCCGATAATTGCCGTATCTGTAACCATTGCGATAGGGGCGGTATCTAAGATAATGTAGTCATACCGTTGTTTGAGTAGTTCTATAGCACGGTCGAGTACATCCCGAGCCACCAGTTCGGTCGGGTTGGGAGGTACGGGACCTCCGGGAAGGATATCCAGATTCGGACTGATATCAGAAGTCTGGACCATATCGAATATGTTGACATGTTCCGGATCGGCAAGGTAGTTGGTGATGCCTTCGGCACGTCCTGAAAGGTTGAACACTTTGTTCAGACCGGGCTTGCGGATATCCATACCTACGATAATGGTCTTTTTCCCTAAGAAAGCAAGGCTGACAGCGGTATTTCCCGCCACAAATGATTTTCCTTCTCCCGGTTGGGTAGATGAGAAAAGTATCACTTTTTGGTCTTTCCCTAACATGAACAACAGGTTCGTACGTAAGCCACGGAACGTTTCCTCCATGATGTCGTTTTTGTTTTCACGCACTACTACGGCTCCTTTTTCCGGTTTCTTGCAACGGGGCAATTCGGCGAGGATAGGAACGTCTGTGATATGTTCTACATCTTCTCGGTTTTCTATCTTGTATTTTAACAAGTCACGCAGATATACGATGCCGACCGGAATGCCTAATCCCAATATCAGTGCGGCTAAAGCGATAATTTTTTTCTTGGGAGAAACAGGGTCTTTATCAGCCAATGCATCTTCGATGATACGCCCGTTGTTTGCCGTAGCGGCAAGCGTGAGGGCGTTTTCCTCCCGCTTTTGTAAAAGCATGGTATAGAGTGCGGCTTTGATTTCCTGTTGGCGAGCGATGCTTAGGAATTCTTTTTCTTGAATTGGCGCATTGCTGATTCTGCCTTCAAATTTGCGGGCTTGGCGTTCGATGTCGCTTTTTGCAATATTCAGTCCTTTCAGTACGCTCTCGACCGTAGTTTGAACGCTATGGCGCATCGCTTCGATGCCTGTATTCATATTGATTACGGCTGGATTGCTTTCTGAGGAGGTACGTAACAGACGGTTCCGTTCGACAATCATCGCATTGTATTGGTCGATAGCGGAAGTCAGGTTTTGGTCTTGCAATCCCACATTGGAAGGAATCACTTCATCATCGTTTTTGGGGTCGTTGATGTAGTTACGCAAAAATTCCACTAATTGGATTTGAGTCGCGTTTTCCATACGTTGTTGTCCGTATCTGGAACTTTCTTCCAAGGCTAGTTTTGCATCGCTGGTTAAGTCTGTCAGTCCTGAACGTTGTTTAAAATCAGCCAGTTCTGTTTCTGCTGTTCCTAATTCCCGATTAATGATGCTGATGCGTTCTTCGATGAATTCTGCAGTTTTCTGAGCCACTTCGTTCTTTTCGTCGTTAGCATCCTGATTATAGAAAGCTACCAGACAGTTTACGAAGTCAATGCCTCGTTGTTTGTCTGTATTTTGTACGCTGATTTGTGCAATTGTTGTGGTTTTCGATGTTGCTTCTACCGTAAGGTTTTCCATATAATCTTGTGCCGTAACGGTAGGAGAACTGATATATGCCATTAATTTTACGTCTTCTTCCATTGGTTCGGGTAGAGAATCGTTTTTAGAGAAATTAATGACGCCTACCGGTGTAGGAAGTATGGCGGGTAACCGGTCGAATTCTTTTTCTATTTCTTCTTCATCTCCTTCTTCGTCAATAACGTATTTGGCATGCACATGCAGCTTTCCGTCAAGAGTGTATTTCATTTTCAACTTGACAGGAGCTTCCAGCTTGTCGGCTTCTTCGGGAGTCATGAATACGTTTACGGGGGAAGTCCGGTAGAGCGGGATGTTGTATCCGGTAATACGGTCTTCTGCTATAGTTGTATACAATCGGAGTTCGTTTACCGCTTTTTTGATAAGGGTGCGCGAATGTAAGATTTCCACTTCATTGTCGAAGTTGTTGGTCATGGAGAACATGCCTAAATCCTGAATGGCGGCTAAAGGAGATGCGGCCGAATTTCCACCCTTTTGTTCCTCTTCCTTAATCAATACAGCTGCTGTGATGTTGTATACAGGTTGTTGGTAGCGCAAGAAAAGGAATGCCAATATCATGCATGCGATCACACTGATTACAAACCAAGGCCAATAGGCAAGGTATTTGAAGAATATGGCATACAGGTTTATCGTTTCTTCACTGTTCTGTTCGTTGAAATTTTGTTCTTCCATACGTTTTTGAGTTCTTAAGTTTTTAAGTTCTTAAGTTATTGAGTTGAGTTCTTTTTTAGTTGTTTATTTCAGTATATTGACTAACAAGCTGGCGATAGATACCAAGATGGAGGTTGCAGAGATAATGGTAGTTGTAGTATTACCGATATCAGAGTTCTTTGCCTTGGTCTTGTTGGGCGTTACATAAAGGATGTCATTCTGGCGGAGGTAGAAGTAAGGCGAGAGCACGATGTCGCTCTTGGTCAGGTCGAGTTCGATGATTTCGCGTTTTCCGTCCGCTTCTTCACGAATCAGTTTTACATTGGTTCTTACACCATATACCGTCATATCTCCTGCCATGGCAAGTGCCTCGAGCACGTTTACTTTTTCATTGCTGACATTGAATGTGCCGGGGCGTGCTACTTCGCCCAATACCGAAATCTTATAGTTCGCCATACGTACGGTTACAATCGGAGATTCCTTCAGATAAGGTTTCAGCCGTTCGCGGATCAGGTTTTCCGCTTCGTTTTTCGTAAGCCCTCCTACATGCAGGCGTCCCAATACCGGGAAATCGATGTCGCCTTCATTGCTTACCAGGTATTGTTGGAGGGTAGGTTGTGTAGTCGTGTTGATGTTAGTCAGAGCTGCATTCAAAGGGGTTTGCACCGTCAAGTTGAATGGTGCGGCAGCCTGTGGGTCGGTTGTGTTAATCGTGATGCTTAACAAGTCTTTCGGCATGATTTGGGCATCGTAAAGAGGAATTTCTTTTCCATATTCGTTCACTATCTGCGGGTCTTGCAGATAAGGCACATTCTTATAAGAAGTGCATCCTGCAGAGAGAACTGTTACAGTTAGGGCGAAAAAAATGGTTTTCAGTTTCATTTGTTTTGGGTTTGTAAATTTTAAATGCATCGGATAAAAAACTTCAGCATTTAGTGTTTATTAAAGAATCACTTGATTATCTCTTGTCGTTTTATCTTATCTGAAAAGCCTTCCGAAAAGTCCTTTTTTCTTATTATCTTCCGGCTCCGTATCGTTTTCGTATCTGTCGAGCAAGTCTTCGTATGACAATTTTTTTGTAACCATTTCATAAATAGTTCCCCAGTCGGGCAGTCCTCCCAAGTTCCGGTCATCGATGAACAAGTCTGCTTTCAGCTTCCGGGAGTAGTGGTTGTTTTGTCCTTTTTCTTCTTCGGGGTAGTCTCGGTTGACGGCATAGAACTCCAATCCACGTTGCCGGCAGAACTCAACGGCTTCTTCCAATAGCTTGCCTTCACGTACGCTCCAAAGGATGAGCTTATGCCGCTCGGCTTTCAGTTTCTTTAAAGTTTCGATAGCAAACGGGATTTCAGGACCGATTGCCGGATATTTGTGTTCTACGATGGTTCCATCAAAGTCAACGGCTATTAGCATAGTTGTAAATTTAAATGGATAATATAAATTCGTTAATTTTTCGTATCAAAGTGTGCTCCAACATTGCTTGTTTATTCTTATTACATATATTATATGAGACGAATAGGTAAGTAATTTTTAGAGCGTATGTAAAATCTGCGCAAAAATACAATTAATTCTTGAAAGCACAAAGAGAAAAACTTGTTTTAAGAAACAGTTTTGAATTGTTCAAAGATATTCAAAAGAAGCATGTTATCTCATATATGTGCATTTCCTTTCGGATATATATGCGTAGCCCGATGCAGATAGTTGCGTGTGCCGCCGCAAATGTCCAGGCAAATATCACGTTGCTTATCGGAAAAATTAAAAAGCTGTTTTGAATTTATCGTGCGCTGATTTGGGATGAGTTTTTGAGGCATTTTCGCTTCTGTGATGAGGAAGATAGCGGGCTATCTGACGAAGAACAGGAGCGGAAAGGACCAAAAAATCGCCCAAAGCACACACGAAAACGGAGGCATCAAGCCAAGAAAAACTTTTTGGAGAAATTCAAAACAGCTTCTAAGCAGGCTTAAGCGTCCTCAATATAAAATAGAGGCGATGAAAACTTAAAAACTCACAAACAGTTGGCGTATATAAAGGCATTTTATTATTTTTGCCGTCATAAATTTAGAGAAAAGATGAAACAGGTCAGACAAGTGCTTGCGGCATTGTTTTTTGCCGCTTTGTTTTTGCCGAGTTGCAATAACGGCAAGACGTATGCAGAATATCGAGAAGATGAATTGAACGCGATTGATTCTTGGATTGCTTCACATGACTATGATATAATAAGCGAGAGGGAGTTTTACGCGCAGGATACAATGACAACAGACAATCAGTTTGTCTTGTTCGAGGAAAGCGGTGTATATATGAATATTGTGGAAAAGGGCAAAGGCGAGTCGGTTTTGCCGGACGGCTCGTATTCGATTCTTTCGCGCTATTACGAGATTGCGATGCAAGACCGGGGCGATATGTTCAGCTTGGGAGATACCCTGACGGGGAATATGAAGCTGTACAACTATCCGCTTTACATTGTGGATTCGTCATGGTCTTTGCCGATGTATATGCTGCATCCGGAGGAGTATAAAGTGACCATTAGCGGAGATTCTTACTCGGCGGCTTTCTCGGCCAGCTATATTATGTATGCGGTTTACGAAACTACTTCAGTGCCTTCGGGATGGCTATTGCCGTTGAAGTATATCAAGCCTTCGCGCACGTCATCCTCTACGGACGTTGCCCGTGTGCGCCTGATTGTTCCGCATGCGGAGGGAACGTATGACGCTTCTCAGGCGGTATATCCGTGTTATTATGAAATCACTTATAATTTAGGAAAATAATGGCTCTGATAAAATCAATCTCCGGCATTCGAGGAACGGTCGGAGGCAATGCGGGCGAAGGGTTGACCCCGCTGGATATTGTAAAATTCACCTCTGCTTATGCGGCATTGATTCGCCGCATTTCTTTTGTGAAAAGTAATCGGATTATCGTAGGACGTGATGCGCGTGTATCGGGTGAAATGGTGCGCCGTTTGGTATGCGGCACGTTGATGGGCATGGGATTTGATGTCGTGGATATCGGTTTGGCTTCTACACCGACCACCGAGCTTGCCGTGACTATGGCAGGGGCGTGTGGAGGCATTATCCTGACAGCAAGCCATAATCCGAAGCAATGGAATGCATTGAAATTGCTGAACGGGCAGGGCGAATTCTTGAATGCGGAAGAAGGGCAGGAGGTTCTGCGCATGGCGGAAGCCGAAGCTTTTGAGTATGCCGGTATCGACCGCTTGGGGAGCTATACCGAAGATTTGAGCTATAATGAGAAGCATATCGAACGCGTATTGGCGTTGGATTTGGTTGATGTGGAAGCTATCCGCAAAGCCGGTTTCCGTGTCGCTATCGATTGTGTCAATTCGGTAGGAGGCATCATTTTGCCTCAATTGTTGGAGCGTCTGGGCGTGAAGCATGTCCGGAAGTTGTATTGCGATCCGACAGGAGACTTCCAGCATAATCCGGAACCTTTGGAAAAGAACTTGGGAGACATCATGAATCTGATGAAAGAGGGAGGAAATGACGTGGCCTTCGTGGTAGACCCGGACGTAGACCGTTTGGCGATGATTTGTGAAGACGGGACAATGTTTGGCGAAGAATATACGTTGGTTTCTGTGGCAGATTATGTATTGAAGCACACGCCGGGCAATACGGTGTCGAATTTAAGTTCTACACGCGCTTTGCGTGATGTGACCAATAACTATGGCATGCAATATTATGCCTCGGCTGTAGGTGAAGTGAATGTTGTTGCCAAAATGAAAGAGGTGAATGCGGTAATTGGAGGCGAAGGCAATGGAGGTGTGATTTATCCGGAAGCGCATTATGGCAGAGACGCGTTGGTAGGCATCGCTTTGTTTTTAAGCCATTTGGCGCACGAAGGGAAAAAGGCGAGTGAGCTTCGTGCCGCTTATCCGAAGTATTGCATGGCAAAAAAACGCATTGACCTGACGCCGGATACGGATGTGGATGCGATATTGAAAAAGGTGAAGGAAACCTACCGTAAGGAGGAAGTGAACGATATAGACGGGGTGAAAATCGATTTCGCCGACGGTTGGGTACACCTGCGTAAGAGTAATACCGAACCGATTATCCGTGTTTATTCAGAAGCCGGAAGCATGGAAGATGCCAACCGGTTGGCGGATGAGGTGAGTGCATGTATTTGAGCTGATTTATAATTAGGAGGAACTATGCTGATTTACAATACGACTTATCACGTGGAGCTGGCGGACGCACGCAATTTCGTCATCTGGCTTCACGAGTGCTATATACCCGAAGCGGAGAAATCGGGGGAGTTGAAAAATCCACGTGTCTTACGTATCTTGAGCCATAAGGAACAGGACAGCGAGTGCTTCTCTATGCAGTGGGAAGTGGAAGATAGTGCTGCGCTTCACCGTTGGCACACACAGGTTGGGGCGCGCCTGAACGATGAATTGATGAAAACGTTTAAAGACAAGGTGATAGGTTTCCCCACCTTGATGGAGGTCATTGCGTGATACAGCCCGTAAAGGAAAAGATTATCTTGGGTATCGACCCGGGTACGAATATTATGGGGTACGGGGTGCTGAAAATTACCGGTATCAAGCCTGAGGTGATGACGTTAGGGGTGATAGACCTGCGCAAGTGTGAAGACCCGTACTTGAAGCTGAAACATATTTACCAGCGGGTGCAGGGGGTCATTGCTTCGTATTTGCCCGACGAGCTTGCTATCGAGGCTCCTTTTTATGGTAAGAATGTCCAGTCGATGCTGAAGTTAGGACGTGCGCAGGGAGTGGCGATAGTGGCTGCCTTGTGCCGGGATATTCCGGTAACAGAATATGCGCCTTTGAAAATAAAGATGGCAATAACGGGAAACGGGCAAGCAAGCAAGGAGCAGGTGGCGAGTATGTTGAAACGGATGCTTCATATCCCCGATTCGGAAATGGGACCTTTCATGGATGCCACCGATGCTTTAGGCGCCGCCTATTGCCATTATCTGCAGATGGGACGCCCGTCGCTTCCCGATGCTTATTCGGGGTGGAAAGACTATATTCGCAAGCATCCTGAGAAGATTGTGAAATGAAATTGATGGGTTCATCACAGATTACACACCTATTAATGAATGGATGAATCTGTGCAATCTGTGGTGAAAAACAATAATGACAATGAATATTAAAACGACATTGCTGATGGGAATACTTGCCACGTTGATTTCCGCTTGCCGTCCGCATTCCGTTTCGTACGCTTCTTTCGATGAATATCCGGTGTATGAAGGGGGATGGGAAGAGATGGCATATACCCCTGAATGCACCGATTTTGCTTTGTGGGCACCTACGGCTCAAGCTGTTCGGGTATTGGTTTATGAAACGGGGCAGGGAGGTGCTGCCAAATGGATGATAGATATGCAACCTGCAGGAAACGGGATGTGGAGGGTATCGGTGAAAAGCGACCTGAAAGGATATTTTTATGCTTTTAATGTGCGGATAGATGGTGCCTGGCAAGGTGATACACCCGGATTGTGGGCGAAGGCGGTAGGTGTGAACGGAAATCGGGCTGCTATCCTTGATATGCAGGAGACCGACCCTGAAGGATGGAAGCAAGACAAGCGTCCGCCGATGAAAAGTTTCTCGGATATGGTGATTTACGAGATGCATTTGCGCGATTTCTCCGCCGATACCGTGGGAGGAATGAAGCATCGGGGTAAGTATTTGGCATTGGCAGAAGACAGTACACATACGTGGACGGGAGAACGGACAGGGCTTGCCCACCTGAAGGAACTGGGCGTAACCCATGTGCAATTGATGCCTGTGGCGGATTTTGCTTCGATAGACGAGACTAAGCCAGAAAGGCTTCAATACAATTGGGGGTATGATCCGAAGAACTATAATGTACCTGAAGGTTCGTATGCAACCGACCCATTCGAACCGGGAATACGTATCCGTGAATTCAAGCAAATGGTGCAAGCTTTGCACAAGGCGGGTATCCGGGTAATCATGGATGTGGTTTATAATCATACGTTCACGACACACGGCGGTATCTTCGAACGTACCGTTCCTGGATATTTCTATCGTAAGGATGCAGACGGGAATTTTGCCAACGGTTCGGGATGTGGGAACGAAACTGCCAGCGAGCGTGCGATGATGCGCAGGTTCATCGTAGAATCGGTATGCTATTGGGCGAAAGAATATCATATTGACGGTTTCCGTTTCGATTTGATGGGCTTACATGATATTGAGACGATGAATGCCGTGCGCCGTGCCCTTGACCGTATCGATCCTACTATATATGTGGGAGGTGAAGGCTGGTCGGCATCCGCTCCCCAGTTTCCGTCAGATTTGCTTGCTACAAAGGCGAATGTAAGTAAGATACCTCGGATAGCGGTTTTTCGGGATGAGTTTCGTGATAGCTTGCGCGGTCCTTTCGGAAACGATGAGAAAGGTGCGTTTCTTATTGGACGTCCAGGGTATGAGCGGGGGATTCGTTTCGGTTTATCGGGAGGTGTATATTCTTTGACTTCCAATGATTCTGTTCCGCTTTCTCCTATGCAATTCATCAGCTATGTGAGTTGCCACGATGATTTGTGTCTGGCTGACCGCTTGAAAGTGACTTTGCCGGGTGCTTCCGTACAAGAATTGTGTGCGCTTCAGAAGTTGGGGGCAACGGCCATTCTTACTTCGCAAGGCATTCCTTTCCTCTTTGCCGGAGACGAGTTCCTTCGTGACCGGAAAGGTGCTCCGAATCCGTATAATATGCCAGATGCGGTCAATGCAATCAATTGGCATAATAAGATGCTTTATCGTGAGGTCTTCGATTATTATCGAGGGCTGATTGCGATGCGTAAGGCGCATCCTGCTTTCCGCATGGGCGATGCCGAATTGGTGCGTACATATTTGGAGTTTCTTCCAGTGCAGGCTGTGGGGGTAGTGGCTTTTCGCCTGAAAGGAAATCCGTGCGGGGATTCGTGGCTGAATACTATTGTAGTATTGAATGCACGTACAGAACCGGTTAAGGTCGATATACCTGACGGAAAATATTGGATTGTGTGCCAAGGCGGTAAAATCGATTTAGTTATGGGATTGGGGACGGTAACGGGAACCCAATTGGTAGTACATCCGCGTTCGGCTACGATTATCCATCAATAAATATAAAAAATAAAACAGCAGACAATGCAAAATATTATTACGATTGAAAATGGTGTTACCCGGCATCCGGCATACCGCTTGCGGGAACCTATCAACTTGCAATTGGGGGCAGATGAACACATTGCTATTGTGGGACCTAACGGAGGCGGGAAGAGTCTTCTGGTAGACACTCTCACGGGACGTTATCCGCTCTTGGACGCGAATGAAGTGAAGTATGACTTTTCGCCTTCGGCATCGAAAATGGTATCTGACAACATTAAGTACATAACTTTCCGTGATTCGTATGGTGACTCGGATGCCACGTATTATTATCAACAACGGTGGAATGCACATGATGTAGACGATACGCCCGTGGTGCGTGACCTACTTCCGGAGTGTAAGGATGAAGACTTGAAACGTGCCTTGTTTGGATTGTTCGGGGTGGAAGCGATGCTCGACAAGCATATTATCCTTCTTTCGAGCGGGGAACTTCGGAAATTTCAGTTGACAAAGACTCTATTAAGCCATCCGCGTGTGCTGATTATGGACAATCCGTTTATCGGGCTGGACGCAAAGACGCGTGATTTGTTGCAAGTTCTCTTGAAGGAGTTGACCGAAATGTCCGATTTGCAAATCATCCTCGTGCTCTCGAAATCAGACGATATCCCTTCGTTCATTACTCACGTGATTCCGGTGTCCGACCGCACGTGTGGAGCAAAAGTGACACTTTCGGAATATTTAGCGTCATGTCCTGTAATTCCTTCTCACGTATTGTCTGAAGAAAAGCGTGGGCGCATTTTGAACCTGCCTTACACCGATAATCTCTACCACACCGAACACATTGTCGACCTGAACAAGGTCAGCATCCGGTATGGCGAGCGTACGATATTGAGAGAACTTGACTGGACCGTACGATGCGGTGAGAAATGGGCGCTGAGCGGAGATAACGGCTCGGGAAAATCTACTTTGCTTAGCCTTGTATGCGCCGACAATCCCCAAAGTTATGCGTGTGACATTTCGCTCTTCGGACGGAAACGTGGGAGCGGGGAGAGCATTTGGGAAATCAAGAAACACATCGGGTATGTCAGCCCCGAGATGCATCGGGCATACCTGAAGAATCTGCCTGCTATCGATATCGTGGCAAGCGGCTTGCATGACTCCATCGGGCTTTATAAGAAACCAGACGAAGCCGGACGGGAAGCGTGTGAGTGGTGGATGGATATTTTCGGCATCCTCGACTTGAAAGACCGTAGCTTCCTTCAGTTATCCAGTGGAGAGCAACGTCTTGTGCTTTTAGCCCGTGCTTTCGTAAAAGACCCTGAACTTCTAATCTTGGATGAGCCGCTTCATGGGCTTGACTTATACAACCGCCGGATGGTGAAAGACATTATTGAGGCTTTTTGTGAGCGTCAGGACAAAACGTTGATTATGGTGACGCATTACCAAGAAGAACTTCCCGCTTGTATTACCCATCGGCTCTTTCTGACAAGGAATGGATAGGGACATTGTTTTATCAATTAAAATAAGTTAATTGGTGTCGTTCGCTTTCCGATTCCCAATTTCTTTCAGATTTGTTGCCTTGCTTTGCATTAGAAAATTAAATGAAACAAAATTAGTAATAACCTTTTAAAAAGTAAGCCTTATGAAAAAGTGGATGTTTTTATTAGTGAGTTTATTTACGATGCAAGTGGCGATGGCAGACAATGACAAGCCGATTACCTTTGAACAACTTCCGGCATCAGCCCAAACCTTTATTAAGCAGAATTTCCCTGATGCGAAGGTAGCCTTCGTGAAAATGGAAAAAGAATTTCTCGATGCTTCTTATGATGTGGTGTTCATCAACGGTGATAAGGTCGAGTTTGATAAGAAGGGAAATTGGAAAGACATCAATTGCCGGCGGATGACAGTGCCACAAGCTGTAGTCCCCGCTAAGATTCAAGAGTTTGTAAAAAGTAACTATCCCGAAGCTAAGGTGATAAAAATAGAGAAAGACCGTTACGAATACGAAGTGAAGCTTACCAATTTTTGGGAATTGACTTTCGACACCAGCTTCAATCTCATCGACATGGATAACGATAACGATTGAAAAAACAATGGGTAAAAAATGTGATGCCGATGATAAATAGAGGGTATCCCTTAAATAAGACAAAATTAGTCAACTGATTCACATGCATATTGTTGTGGATTAGTTGACTTTTTTGTAAGCCTTCTGCAAAGTACGTATTGCCAAATAAAAAACACGGTTAAACCGCCTTATTCTGACAACAAAAAAGGAGCTACGTTTTATCGTAACTCCTTGATTTTCTCAAGTCGGGGTAGCGGGATTCGAACCCACGACCCCCTGCTCCCAAAGCAGGTGCGCTAACCGGACTGCGCTACACCCCGAATGCCTGTTTTTTAAACCGGTGCAAAGGTAATGGTTTCTCTTGTAACCTGCAAGTTTTTGGCAATCTTTTTTCTATTTCTTTAGCATTAATGTCTTGAAAGGAGTGGGGTATGGGGTCTCAAACTCCATCCATTCGTGTGTTACTGGATGGTAAAAACACAATTTAAAGGCATGAAGAGCCAATCTTCCCAACGGATTCATTTCGCATCCATAACGTTCGTCTCCTACCACGGGATGCCCTAACGATTGCATGTGTACGCGAATCTGATTTTTCCGCCCCGTTTCCAGTTGCAATTCCAATAACGAAAAGCCGTTGGCACGCTTGATGGTATGATAATGAGTCACCGAATATTTGCCTCCGTCATCCGTCGGAGAGGAGCTTACGTATAGCTTACGGTCGGTTAGCCAAGAACATACCGTGCCTTCATCTTGTTCCATCTCTCCTTGTACAATTGTTACATAGCGGCGGTCGCGCACAAGGTCGTGCCAGTTATCACGTAATGTATGCTGTGTTTTTTCATCTTTGGCATACATCATAATGCCTGATGTTTCCCTATCCAGGCGGTGGACGACATAAATTCGGTTCCCTTTATGAATCCGTTTTACATACTCATTTAATATATGTTGTGCCGTCCGCTCTTTTTGACGTTCTGTAGCAACCGAGAGCAACCCTTCTTTTTTTTCAACAACGATGATGTATGCATCTTCATATAAAATCTTCAGCATCGGATGATGGAATTCGTGTTTGTGCTTTTCCCGGCTGATTTGCACACACATGCCTGGTTGCAGCGGATAATTGTAAAGCGTCTGAATCGTATTGTCCACCAATACAACTCGGTTGGTCAATAAAGCTTTAACCCGTGTACGGCTGATTCCTGCCATTTTCTTCATCAGGAATTCCATCAATTCGCCCGGTTCACTCACCCGGTAAGTCGTATATTTCGCAGCAGCACGTGCCATGATAGGCTTGTTTGCTTTAAAGTTTTTTCTTGCCACGTCTATTTTTTTATTTTAATGAGTTTTCTTTTCTAATAATACCACATTCTCCACATGATGCGTATGGGGAAACATATCTACCGGCTGGACTGCCTTTACTTTATATTTCACATCGAGTAACTGCAAATCGCGGGCTTGTGTAGCCGGATTGCAACTCACATAAACGATGCGTTCCGGTTCTGCCGCCAATATCACCTGTATGACATCGCCATGCATGCCTGCCCGAGGCGGGTCGGTAATAATCACATCGGGCCGTCCATGCGTGCGGATAAAATCTTCGGTCAGGATATCTTTCATATCGCCTGCATAAAACAAGGTATTCTTTATGCCGTTCAATTCTGAATTGACTTTGGCATCCTCTATCGCTTCGGGCACGTATTCGATTCCTATTACCTTTTTAGCCTGACGGGAAACGAAATTGGCGATGGTTCCGGTTCCGGTATACAAATCATATACCAGCTCATTGCCCGTTAATCCGGCAAAGTCACGGGCTACCTTATATAAATTATAGGCTTGTCCTGAATTGGTCTGATAAAAAGACTTGGGACCTACCTTGAACCGAAGCCCTTCCATCTCCTCGAAAATATGGTCTTTCCCTTTGAATACGCATACATCCAAATCGCCGATTGTATCGTTGCATTTGTTATTGACCACATATAATAAGGAGGTGATTTGAGGGAACTTGTCCGCCACAAATTGAAGGAGTTCCTTCATTTTCTCCAATTCCTCGTCATTCACAATCTTGCATTGCAACAAGACCATCAATTCTCCGGTCGAAGAAGTACGTACCATCATATTGCGCAGCATGCCTTCTTGCGTGCGCAGGTTGAAAAAAGCATACTGATGTTCGTACGCATAGTCGCGGATAGCGTTGCGGATTTGATTGGAAATATCATCCTGGAGCCAGCACTTCTCGATGGCAAGTACTTTGTCGAATGCACCGGGGATATGAAAACCCACTGCATTCATCTGCTCGTATTTCACATCCTGCTTCACTTCTTCTTCGGTCAGCCAACGCTTGTTCGAGAATGTGAATTCCAGCTTATTGCGATAATACATCGTCTTTTCCGAACCGATGATGGGGCTGATTTCCGGCAATTCGATTTTCCCGATGCGGGTCAGGTTGTCATACACTTGCTTTTGCTTGTACCGAATCTGGTCGGCATACGCCAGACATTGCCACTTGCATCCGCCACACACACCGTAATGCTCGCAAAACGGCTCTACACGCATCGGAGACTTTTCGTGCAACTTTACGGCTACAGCCTCCGCATAATGGTTTTTCTTCCGCTTGACTTGTAAATCGACAACATCGCCCGGCACTACGTATGGCACAAAGATGACCAGATCATTCACCTTGGCAACAGCTTTTCCCTCTGCCGCCACATCCGTTATCGTTACCTTTTCCAGTAAAGGAAGTTCTTTCTTCTTTCTTGTCACGTTGTTTCCCTATAAATCAATTTGGGTGCAAATTTAGGTATAAATCTCGATTTATACGCCAGTGAGATAAGAAAAAGTCAAGGTTACCCCTATCTTTTGGGCATGACAGCTCGGTAATAAAAGAGGATTATCCTTTTTTCGGTATAAGATAATCCTTTCCGGCAAACAGAATGTTATAATTTCCCGTTGCAGAAATCCATGTTCTCGTGGTCGCATTTTGCGGCATCCCGAATCTCTCTCAGAAACAGGCGTGCACACATTTCGGCATCGTCTCCCGCTCGGTGATGCAGTCTGTAAGGTATCTCGAATTGATCGCAGAGATAATCCAGTTTGTTGCAATCGAAGTTATAAAGCTTGCGGGCGGCACGAAGCGAGCAATAATACGTGATGTCCGGCTTCTTGATGTGGTAAAATTGCAGCGAGTGGCGGATGCACCCGATGTCGAAAATGGCGTTGTGTGCCACCAGCACCGGACATTCGCCCAAGTACTCGGTTATCTTCGTCCATATTTCAGGAAACTCCGGAGCATTTTCCGTATCGCTTGGGCGTATCCCATGAATCTGCATGTTCCAATAACTGTAGTAATTGCCTTCGGGGCGGACAAGCCACGAACGGGTTTCCGCAACCTTCCCGTTGCGCACCACACAAATGCCCGCCTCACAAATGGAAGCACGCTTTCTTGTAGCGGTTTCAAAATCAATGGCGATAAAGTTTATTCCTTGCATGGGGTTTCCTCCTTTTTCTCATAAAGATGCATCATATTTGTAATGAAGTTACGCATCTCGTTGATTTTTATTAGCTAAACCATTAAATTATCTATGAACATATATGCAAAATTGGTCAAAATACTTGAGGCATGCAAGTAATTTTATACTTTAAGCGGCATTAAAATGTGTATTTACTGCCTCAAGCGTGTTCAGTCTGTTTGCTGCCGTTTTCAGATAAGCCTTTTCTTTGACTATACGTTACACACGAAGGGGGAAAGTGTGAAATCCCTGCGTAATATTCCCAAAACTCTTGACAACCGCTTTTCCGGATAGTATCTTTGAATTAAAACGCAGCTGGTTGCGTCAGCACACAGATATAAGTGCGGCGGCAAGCACATATAGGTTCATTCACTGTAAGATTACTCAAGTTTCTGATTTAGATTTTAGGCAGTTTGTGCATATGCCTGTAGTGCTTC
>ERZ779889.387-NODE-387-length-56670-cov-5.381454_pt1 | contig 56670 bp, 54 predicted proteins | sample MGYA00511030_ERZ779889 | MGnify/ENA primary metagenome ERZ779889 (study PRJEB29588, sample SAMEA2160616) | human gut metagenome | biome: human gut; feature: human-associated habitat; material: faeces | place: Denmark | collected 2008/2010 ... | reverse complement strand
CAATCATCGCCGGGGTTCTTTATTGCCGGCCCGCGGCGGTAAGAGAAAGTTTCAGCGCATGTACCGCAGACGGAAAGAAAATCTCTGTGGAGCTTGATATCACCGTGAAAAGGCATATCCTTGCTCCCACGGAGTATTTCGGCTCCGTTACCGTGGACGGGGCTGTCCATAATGCCATAAAAGGCGAGGCATATGGCGCCGGTTCAGGTTTCTGGAAAGATCTCGGTGACAAACTGACAGGGAAACAGGTCCGGAAAATGTGGTTTTCTCTGTACGGAACGGATTATTTTGATCCTGCGGCTATATCCGATTATTCCGTTGTTCTCCGACGCTTCGGCGATGACTGGCTCATTCTTTTCAGGAACAGGGAATCCGGGAACGGGATATATTATGCTCCCGCGGAAACTCCGGAACAGGCGAGGATGATCGAAAACGCGATCGAGGGGATGAAATGATATATAAAAACACCGTCACGGCGGAGTTTATATCCCGTCCGAACCGGTTCGTTGCCCGGGTGATGCTTTACGGGAAGGAAGAAACGGTCCATGTGAAGAATACGGGCAGATGCCGGGAACTTTTAGTCCCCGGACGGAGGGTTGTCCTTACACCCGGACCGGGCGCCGGGAGAAAAACAGATTATGACCTTGTTGCGGTGGAAAAACCGGGACTCGGTTGGGTCAATATTGACAGCCAGGCGCCGAACGCCGTTGTGCGTGAATACCTTGAAAAGCGTCGGAAACCTTTCGGCGACGTGGTACATATCAGGCCTGAATACAGTTACGGAAATTCCCGTGTCGACTTTTATATGGTTCGGAAGGGGAAAGAAGAAATACTCCTGGAAGTCAAGGGGTGCACACTTGAAATTGACGGAGTGGGGTACTTCCCGGATGCTCCGACACAGAGGGGCGTAAAGCATCTGCAGGAACTTGCCGCCGCTGTTTCCCGGGGATACGAATGCTTCATTGCTTTTGTAATCGCGATGCCGGGAGTCTTTGAGGTTCGTCCGAACTCCGTGACCGACCCCGCCTTTGCGGAAGCCTTCGACAAAGCCCGGCAAGCCGGTGTGAAGGTTCTCTTTCTTCCGTGCTCTGTTTCCCCGGATTCTTTGGAAATAAAGGAATGATTTGTTCCTGCTTCCGTGGAACGGCTGTATGTCTTATGACGGGGATTGGCACGATTGCATGGGGCTTGCATATTGAAGGAATTCAGGCCGCCGGACATTTGAGGAACACAGACCCTGTACGGAGAAAATTTTCCGTACAGGGTCTGTTTATATTCTCGGACTCAGGACCAATCTATCCCGGGATTTTTGTCAGACAGACCACGCTTTCTATATGCGGTGTCCGGGGGAACATATCAAAGGCACGGAGACTTCTGACCCGATAGGTGGGAAGCAGAAATACTGATTCCGAATCTCCGAGATTTGGATATATAAGCCGTGAAAGATCCCTTGCCTGAGTGTGCGGGTCGCAGGAAATGTAGACTATTCTGTCGGGACTGAGACGTTTCAGCTGCCGTACCGCCTCTTCATCAAGTCCTTTTCTGGGCGGGTCAACAATTACCACGTTGGGAAGTTGAAATCCTTTACACTCACTCTTTATGACATCGTACGTTTCGGCAGCATCCGCCACAAGGAAGGTGCAGTTTTCAATTCCGTTTGCCTCCGCGTTCTGTTTTGCGTCCTCAATGGCTTCGGGTACTATTTCCACACCGAAGACCCGCTTGGCTTCGGTGTTTTTTGCCGCTATAAGTGCTAAGGTCCCGGTGCCGCAGCACAGATCAAGCACAGTGTCGTTTTCCGTTATTTCCGCTGCGTTTACAGCGTAGTTGTAAAGGTTTTCGGCCTGTCGGCTGTTTATTTGCCAAAATGCGGCGGGACTGATTCTGAAGCGGAGTCCGCAGAGCGTATCTTCTATGTAAGGTTCGCCGTAAATGAGGCTGAACCTCCTTCCGAGAACCGTATTGCCAACGAGAGGATTGACGTTGATGTAAACAGACCTGATTTCAGGAAAACGGCTCAATCTGCGAATGAGTTCGTCCTGATGGGGAAGTCTCTCTTCGGCAAGGATCAGACAGACCATAAGCTGACCGGAACTTTTTCCCCGACGAAGAAACAGGTGACGGAAGAGTCCCGTTCCGAATGCCTCATCATATGGTCTGATACCGTAATCGGCAATGAATTGCTGAACGCATCCGGCAATGTCCGTAAAAAGTCGGTCCTGCAGACGGCAGTCGTAACATGCACAGCACCGGTGGCTGTTATGGGCGTAAAATCCGAATTTTCCCTCGGGGGACAGCGGATATATCACTTTGTTCCGGTAATACTCGGTTTCCGGCGAACCGACTACCTCCGGGGTCCCTTCGGGGGTCATGTCCGTTAATATGGGTTCGGGCAGAATCAGAGGCATTACCGGGCTGTTACGGTCAACGAAGCTGAATCCGTTTTTTGAAAAGGCATCCGCAACTATACGGCTTTTATAAGAGAGTTCTGCCCGGTATTCCGTATTGAGGAAGGAACAGCCTCCGCATTTTCCGAAAACGTTGCAATCTGCCGGAATTCTGTCTGCGGAGGGGGAGAGTATCTCCAGAATTTTTGCGTAGCCGTAGCTTTTTCCCACTTTAAGCACGAGACAACGGCAGACGTCTCCGACAACCGCACCGGAGATGAAAAAAACGTAATTGTCTGCGCCTGCCGCCGGGTCAGAGTACCGGGCAATGCCCAGTCCCGCAAAACTCATAGCGGAAACAGTCAGCGTAAGAGTGTCGTTTTTGTTTATTTTAACCGTACTTTTCATTTTTCCTCCGGGATTGGCGGGTACTTTACCGATGTTGTTTCATTACTTTTCAGTATAACAGAAACGTCCGGGATTGTCAAGATTCACCTATCCTTTTTGCAGTCCGGTGCATCCTCAGGCGCAACGGAGTTGCCGGCAGGCAACTCCGGACTGTCCGTAAAACGGACAGTCCCCGGGAGCCGGAGCTCCCGGGGACTGCGCCATGATTTTATTGACTCTTTTTAAATAAAAAGAAACAGCGGCGAAATGAGGTGGAATTTTCTTGAAGATATTTGTCTGTACTCTTTTTTGTCTGTTTTTTATTCCGCCGCTTTCTGATCCGTGATAAGGTCCGCCTTAACCGTTATTACCGATATGTCGTCGTCACCGTCCATGTTTTTGCGACAGGCTCCCGTCAGTAGGGCATCGCATATATCAACGCAATTGCGGACGTTGCTCTGTGCTACGGTCTCAAGGGCAGATGTAAGCCATTCTTCGGCACCCGTCATACCGTCGGACACCATTATCAGTATATCTCCGCGGCAAAGGGACGCATTGTGGGTTATTATGTCCGTTTCATCGATTATTCCGAGAGGGGTGGAGGCGGCTCCCACCGAGAAGACCTTCCCGTTACGGATAATAAAGGATTTTGCCGCTCCGGCTTTGATGAAGTCGCATTTTCCGAGCCTCAGATCCACGGAACAGATATCAACACCCACCACCGCTTCTTCATCGCCCTTGATAAAGGTCTCGTTGAGCAGTTTCAGCGCGTCGCTTTTTTCTATTCCGTTGCAGATGAGCCTTTGAAGCAGCTTTGTTGCCCTGACACTCTGTTTTGCCGCACCTGACCCCGAGCCCATCCCATCGGTGATACAGAAAACTTTTTTTCCGTCTACTGCGTCGAAAATCCCGCAGGTGTCGCCGCAGATTATCTGTCCTCTCCGGGGATGCGAAGCTTTTGCATAGTCAAGCTTCCACAGGGGAGGATCGTCGGAGGTCCTTCGCAGTTTTCTGACTATTTTATCGAAATTGGGACATTTTGCCTGAAAATGATGCGGTACGGTAAATGTTTCATCAGCCGCTTCCACTGTCATTTTATTCAGCGTTTCCAGGGTATAGTCATAGTCTTTTATCCAGCATACGAAGCGTTTTCCGCATTTATCGCACACTTCGTAAAAAGGGGTTTTCTTCGACGGGGTGCTGATCTTTCCGAAAAAACCCATTGTCTTTTTCCCTGCGGCTACCGGCTCTCCGGCACGTATGACCGGAAACGGTGACACAGCCCTGATCATCTGCCCTATTTTCGTCATGGGGAAGATGAAAAACAGTACTCCGGCGGCGAGGATATGGAAAAGCAGTGAAAAAGATCCTTTTTCGCCTCCGAAATATATACAGAAGACCGTGTCCGCCAGCAAAAAGCATATTACCACCGCATATTTACCCAGCCTTTTTACCAGGCTGGCGGTTATTGCGCCGAAAACTATGACCGCGGGAAGGACTGCATTTGTTCCGTCCTGAAGAAATGTCGCCATGGCAAGAATGAGACTGTACATACATACGTTATAAAGTCCGCATTTTGCGCATACAAAGAAAACCGAGGTCACTGACAGTATTACGGAACAGCTTTTCCCGATTCCTCCGAGATACGCGAGGCCGGAAAAAAGCATCGCGGCGGTGACGCAGAAACAGAGTGCCCTGCGTTTGCCGGGGCGGGCCTGTCCGTTTTTATCGAGAACCACGGAAAAAACATACGCCGCTGCCGCCCCCGCTCCCGAAGCTACAACGTAAAAGACCGAATTGCGAAGATCATTTGAGGGATTGAAAACCCCCGCAAGGCTGCCCACCACTCCTGCCCACACGGTGTAGATGGCGCAGGCCGTATGAATCCCGGCTTTTTTCTCCACCGTGTTACGGAACAGAAACCTGAGCAAGCATACGGAAACCAGTGCTGTGAGATTCCTGACGACATCGGCGCCACGAAGTATATACCCTAATGCCGCGCCGATCGCTCCCGTCCCTGGGCATACGGATGCAAAGGCGATACCGAAGGGATTTGCAAGATTGAAAAACGGGATAGCGGATAGTACGGCTCCCGCTCCGAGTTTAAGACCTTCGGTTGCAAGGCGGCGCAGAGACTCTGTCTTTTTTGTCAATATCCTGTTCATTTTACAACTTCCTTTCCTTTATATTCTACAACAGAACCTTCCGTAAAACCTGTCGTAAACTGTACCGGAACAGAAAAACCTTCCGACCTAAACCGCACGGTCCGCAGTTTTTACTCTTTTTTCGCCGCCGAGTCTTGACTTAAATAAAAATATATGTTAAAATACAGTGAATAATAACGTTCCCGGAGGCTGATATGAGAAAAGTAAAAATGCTGCTGTCTTTTGCTGTCGTCGTTGCTGCAGCGGCTTTGATAAGCTTCGTCGGATATCTCCGTTACAATATGAATCTTGATTCGGAGATCCGCGGCGGCCTCGCCGAGAACGGTGTTTCGGTATCCGGTTATTCCGTCCGGGACAGGGGAAAGGGTCTGATGATCGATGTTGCGGGCGAAGATTCGGTAATGAGTGCCGAGGATGTCATGCTTCTGCGTCAGGTGGTCAATGCTCTGCGGAATTCTGATCTTTCCTATTCTGAGTACTATATACGGCTTGTTTCTCCTTCAGGAGGAGTTTTCCATTCCGTCAGCTACAACCGGATAAAGGAATATCTCGGTTCGGAGGTGGATGCCCCCACCATTGATACGGAAACGTATTCATTTGAACTGAAGTATCTTCTTGCCGACAGAAATTACGAAATTGACGGACTGAAGTTTTATGATTCGTTGGGTTGTCCTGACCGCAGGGCTCTTTATCTTGAGCTTTCGGCGGACCGTGACAGTGCCGTAGATATCCTTGAGACCGCGTACGCTTCCGTGATAAGCCTCAACAGTACCGGCGGAGGAGTCCAGCGGCTGAGCATACACGTAAAGGATAAGGGTTCCGATACGATCTTTATGGTATCGGAAGATATTCTTTACGGGGATACCATTTACTGGAAGGGACCGGGATATTCCGGGCTTAAAACAGTGTTTGACAATTGATTTCAAAAAGATTTCGGAGCTTTTATGTCGGATAAGAATAAGAATCAGATAGATCCGGAATGGGAAAACGATCCGGAGGGGGACATTACGGAGGAATTTGAAATTCCCGTGCCTCCGAGTCACGATATACACAAGATTTCCCGTCGCACTTATACTAAGGATGACCTTGACGACACTGCCCCTGAGGACACCGAGGAGCTTGCGCTGAGGCTTCTCAATAAATCGGGTTATGTGACAGAAGAAATCCCCGTTGCCCCTGCCGCAGCATCAAAACAGAGAAAAGGTATTCTGATCGCAGTTATATCTGCGGCGGTAATGGTCGTTATCGTTGCGGTTGCGGCTTTTCTGCTCCGGGATTCGGGTAAGGCCGAAATTGCGAGCAAAGATGCCGTTTTCCGTTCTCTTGCCGCCTCCGATAAACTGACGGTGATCGTTTCCGGGCGGAGTGTGAGTGTCGGGGAAACGGATATATTCCTTTCGCTTCTTCAACCCGAACGCTGGCAACCCCGGGAAGCGGACGACTATTACAGCGGAGCTTCTGCCGACGCCGTGATCGTGACGGAAGAGGGTGGACAGATATTTCTTTATCCCAACAGCACGGCACTGATCGACATCGGCGATTCCGGATATTACTACTCTCTGCCATACGGAACGGTATCTGAGGTAATATCTTATCTGAAGGCTAATTCTACTCTTTCCGTCGCGGATACGGAGTCTTTTCTCCGGGCAAATAAAACCGTAAACGTATCCTTTTCCGGAATAACTGCGGCTCTCGACCCTTTGCCACTGATAGAGGCGATGAAAATGTCCTCCTGGACGGTTTCATCCTCCGATATAGTGAAAACACAGAATCTCCCCGATGCGACCCTTGACAACGGGCAGGGACTGAGGATACTCATATATGTTTCCGACCGGGCTGCCGTAATCGAGTACAACGGATCGCGAATATATTATTATGTCGGTATGGAGACCGCCGAGAAAATTACTTCCGCAATCACCCGTCTTTTTGATGACGGTGCCCGCCGTATTTATGATGTTTTGTCGGTGTGTACAAACCTATACATTTCCCTTGACGGGACAACATACCGCCTGGACAGCGGATACGTTGCCGCCGGGCTTCTTTCAGTGGGACAGTGGAGCCGCCGTGCCAATGCCCCCGCATCCCTTCCGGACAGAGCGGATATGGTTCTTTCTTCTGAGGGCTTTGAGCTTTATCTGTACCGTGAAGAAAATCTTGCGTATTACGAAAACGAATACTATAATATTCCTTCTTCGGCGTTTTTCGCACTTTCCGAATATCTCACCGATTCCTCCTCCGACCCCGCACTGACTCAGGCTGCGGTGAAGGTCTCTACTGCCGGAAATATCCGTTGTACCGCCGGCGGTAATGTTTTCTATATAACAACATCCGGACTGACTGCAGGGCTTGGAATTTCTTCATGGCAATCCGGGCGGAATGTACCCTCGGAGCAGGCAGATATAGTTTTAATGCCCGACGAGGATATAAGCCTGCGGTTTTATAAAAATGGGAGCATTGCGGTCCTTGTTTCGGGAGACGAAGAAAAGGCGTACGATGTCGCTCCTTCCGTGATATCGTTTCTTTCCGAATACGTCAATAAAAATATATACACCGAGTTGTGGCAGATATCAGCCTCCGAACTTGGCGTCCTTCTTGCAAATTCCGACAGGGCGGAGGTTTCCGTAACCGGACTCAGTATAGGCTCCCTCAGTGCTACGGGAGAGTATTTTGAAAATATACGTGATCTTTTTTCGGCGCTGGATCTGACCCCTGTGGAGGGCTCTGTCCGGGTGGATACATCCGAGTCGGTCAGCGGCGTCTTCGGCGGCGGGCGTGGTTTCACCATGACTATGACTCCCGATCCAGAGGGTGGGACGACGGTACGGGTATACGGAATCTTTTACTCAGAGGCCCGTCGTGTGGAGCGGTATTTCCATTCTTATTATGCTTACCCTCTTTTTAAGGAAAAAGTGGTTGAGATTATCCGTAAACGGGCGGATTCTGTGGCTGAACTTTTCAAAGTCGGACTTGAGAGCCGTAAAAAGGATGACCTTTACACTGCAATAGGATCTTCGGCATATAACTATTCATCCCTCCGTTTCGATTCCGTTTCTTACACATCAACATCCGCCGAGGGTGAATATGAGTTTACTGTAACCGGAAAGTCCGGTAAGAAGACATATATTGTCCGTATAGGCAAGGGACAGAGCGGGGAATATACTGTGCTTTCCATGACGCCGGACGAACTTCTGCAGGTGAATCTTGCGTTACCTGCCGCACGGAAGGCAGAGGATTTTGTGTCCTGGTCGGAGTGTGAAGATGAGACTTTTTCCTCCGTTGAGGAGATAAAAAACCGCCGTTCCCTTGCGGAATATATGCTTATTCTTGCCTTCCGCGAAGGGTACGGAAGAACCGGGACGGAATCTTCCAAGTATGTAACATTTACCCAATCCGAACTGAATGCCGTGGCAATGAGACATTTCGGTCTTGAATCCTTTGATGCCACCGATACTCCGCTTTATTCCGCAGAAAGGGGAACATATGTTCTTTCCATGTATGCGTCAGCGCTGGAAAACCGCCGTTGTGTCAGCTGTGAGTATGACAGGATGACCGGAATGTGGTCTGTAGGTTTCGAATGGTATGAGGATCCCCTTAAAGTATACCCTGTAAAGTCTTCTGTCATTACACTTCGTGAGGGGGCTGACGGAACTATGATCATTGTTTCCGGTGTCAGCGAGAAAAAGTAAGCCCCGGGCAGAGAGCTGTCCGGACCTGAGGCATAACTGTAATAAACAAAAAGCGTTCAGTCCCGGAACAGGGCTGAGCGCTTTTTATCGTTATGAGCTTTAAGATGTACGGAGTATGGGATATATGCGGTGTTATTGTATCTGCTTTATAAAATCCGATTCCTCTTCTTCAAAATTATAGTCGGGTCTGTGTATGAGCCTGTAATTGCCCGAAAGCAGAATGTCCTTCAGTTCCGTTCCGTTTTCCGGCAGCCGGTCCGTTATGATACCGCCTCTGCCGACATGCCAGAACTCGTGTGTGTCCGAACCCGATATGGCTCTCAGTCCGTGTTCCTTCGCGAATGCGATGGCAAGCTCGTTTCGGGACTGCTGCCCGGGGTGCATGTTGTATATTTCTATTCCGTCAAGGTACTCCGTCGGTGCCGTAAACTGCTCCGGGCGGAAGGGATGCGCCTGAAAGACTGCGGCGTTGTGGGCGTGCACGGTGTCGTAAAGGTCCTTGTATGAACCTCCGAAAAGATTTATACATTCTCTGAGCAGCTCTGCGCTGGCCCCTTCGATCAGATAATCGTTATGGGCTCCGTCAAAACGGAATTCCGCCCCGAGATATACCCGTATTCCGACCTTCTGTCCCGCTTTTTTTGCCTCTTCAAAGTCTTTCAGGTAAAAAGAGACGGCTTCATCATCGGTTTTATCGCCCACATATTTGCGGTGAAAGTGATTAGTCAGATTGATGGCGTCATATCCGGCTTTTTTATAGCAGAGTATAAGTTGCTCCGGGCTGAGACAGCCGCATTCGCTTACAGGATATGTATGACTGTGCAGTTCTATTTTGTATTCCATTTCAGATACTCCGGAAAAAAGTTGTCCGTGAATACGGACGGTTTGATGTTATAACGGGGAAATACTCCGGAACCGCTGACGGCGTCCGCTGAAGGACTCCGCCCGGGATTCCGGAGTTTATTTTATCACATTGAAAGGATAAAGTCAAGGGGTCAGCTGAATTTGATTTTAATGTCAAATCCTCCGCCGTTTATTGCGGTTGCCTTCACTTTTTCCGCAGTTTTCCGGCTTCCTGTCCGGACCAGCAGAATACATTCGGTGCTGAATTCGGGTATAAGCATATTGGAAAAAGCTCCGCCCCACTCCGGGCTTATGCTCGGGGTTCTGAAATGAGAAGGAGACTGGGGAGGAAGAACCGCGTCCTCCGGCCCGTATCTCAGGTCATTGTCAAAGCGTACGTCTCCGTAAGAGGTCGCCCAACGCAGTCTCATTTCCGTTATTCCTTCCGTTGCCCGGATCCTGTCCGCCGCGGCGGAAGCCGCCTCAGTGTCCCTGAACCGGGATGATATTTCTATTTCCATGTTTTTCTCTCCTTTTTATGACCTTGTGTCTGATTTCCGTTGCGATATAAAGCACCGTGGGAATGGCAACGTGCATCACCGCAGCGGTATATTTGTATCCGTTGTTGTAACGGAGCATTTCCGGAGTACTTCTGAACACCACCGGAGCGAGAACCACGGTGGCAAGGACCGCCGGCGCTATGAGAAGGGTAACGTTTCCTGTCCGTGTAATACTCTCTATACCCTGAGCCGCGGCAAAAATGCAGACAGCCGTTTTGATTGTCGCCGAAATGACAAACTGCAGTATTCCGATTACTTCTATGTTTGTCACGAAATCCCCGATGTTTATAACCGATAATGCGGAATAATGCGGAAAGTACAGTCCGGAAAGGGCAGGGTGCCCGATTATGAGCAGATCCGTGACCGTGACGATGAAAATGAAAACCGCAGACAACCCGAAAGCCGTGAGGAAAACTCCGTAGCTGCTTTTCCGGGATTTTTTTACTCCGCAGGGCAGGCAGAGAAAGAGAAAAGCCTCGGAAAAGGAAAAGGATGCGATGTCGGCGCCTGTGGATGCGGCTTCCGCCAGTTGATCGGGGTAAGCCGGAAGGGCATAGGAGAAATTGAAAAGCTTCAGGCTCATCAGCAGTATTATTATCCAGACCGCGGTCATTATCGGAAAAAGTACCGCCGAGAACCTTCCGAAGACCTCCGCTCCGTGACGCAGGACCCACCAGCAAAAAATACCCACAGCCAGAAGAAAAGCGAAGGATGGGGTGTCGGGAAGTGATACGACCTGGACGTATTCTCCCATATATCTCAGATTTACTGCGGCAAGGTACAGCGCATACAGGGTATACAGTACCGTGAGTATACTTCCGGCAACTTTTCCGAAAGCCCGCCGCATCATTCCGTACATATCCTCATCCGGTTCAAGAGCTGACATCCGGGCAAACATCAGTATCAGCGGCGCGGAGAATATGACCGAAAAGACTACCGGAAGCCATACGGGTAAGGATGCGTCGTTGTTTACATTTATGACCTGTATGCCGCTGATCATAAAATGTACTGCCATCAGTGTTGCCTGAACGGGTGTTATATTCGTTCTTTTTTTTATGCCGTTTGTCATGTTCTGCCTCCGGTCACTTTTCTTATCGCATCGGTAAGATATTCTCCCAGTCCCATGGGTGCAGGGTATATTTCGGAAACAACAAGGAATACAAGTGCCAGGGCAGTGATAACGCAATACACGGTTCCCAGTTTTTTCTGTCCGCAGGAGAAAATGGGTATGATTTCAAGAAATGTCAGAATAAGGACTGCTGCGGCACAGCATATGATTTTGCCCATTCTATTCCACGCCTTTCGAAAGTTTCTGCCCGGAAACTTCACTGCTTCTCAGACCCACACTGACCTCGGTTCTGATCTTTGCCGTACGGAGCACCTCGGACCATCTGTGTCTGTTGTTTTTCCAGAAATCCGGGTGATCAGAACGGGTTGCGCCGGTTATGCCGAAAATATCCGCGCCGTAACGGTCAAGGGTGTCTTTGACGACGCAGAACATGTTCTGAGAGATGAAATAGGAAGCTTCTGTGAAAAATCTGTCCTGTCTCTGCCTGTCCACCGCCATTTCGTTTATCGGAAGCTCTATCACAGAGATCCTTATGTCACTGTCGAAATTCACTATTATACCGTCGCCGTCGATATCAACCGAAATTTTTGTGTCCGTCCCCAGGACCTTAAAGGGAATTATTGTTTCCTCCGAGGGGATGAAACAGTTTATTACTCCCTGTTCGTATTCTCCGGAAGCCAGCATCGCAAAGGCGCTGTTTTCTCTGTTAAGATAACCGAGCAGCTTATAGTCCTTGATTATGGCGGTCCCTCCCACGGCACTTATCGTATCTCCCTCGGCGTCCTTTGCCGGGCAGAGGAAGGGAATCCCGCAGCATCCTTCTTCATCCGCCAGCGCGTCAATGAAGGGAAGAAGCTGCACCGACGGGGCAATTCCCACGTTCAGTGCGGTGCTCTGCATCATTTCTATCAGTTCGTAGGAATTGGTGGTGTCCATTGTCGCCCGTGCCCTGAGAACCTGCTTTGCCGTGGCTGAACGGGTAACACATATATTCATCGGGAAACGCAGTTTGCTGTCACGGAACAGATATTCCACGACCTGAAGAAAGCCCTCCGAGGCGACCTCCTGCCCTATTACAAGAAGTTTGCAGTGACCGTAAAAAAGGGGTTTTGTCGCTTCTGCCGTAATCAGGCGGAGTGCTTCCAGAAAAGTGTCCGCCTGCTGGGATATGAGATATGAAAATGAATCGGATCCTTGATTCGACGCTCTCATGGGTATTATTTCAACCGTCACGAGGTATTCCCTGTGTCCGAAGGACAGGGAATCGGCGAAATCAACCGCAATTCCGGAAACAAGAAAACTTGTTTCGATATCGCTGTATCCGGTACATGCGGTCATTGTTGCCGCGGAAAGGGCAACACAGAGGAATATGCATATATATCTGATCGTTTTTTTCATCTGTTTTCCGGGATCCTCACCGGGACTTCGTCCTTGGCGTTTCTCCACGGCCCCCTGACTATAAGATCGTAAAATGCGGGCTTGCCGGAATCGTTTGTTCCTCTGACATACGGTACTCCGAAGCTCCGGATGGAAAGAAGCTGTACGGTCATGAACATTATCCCCAGAAGATAGCCGTAAAGTCCCAGTAATCCTGAAAGAACGAGAAAGACGATGCGGTATGTCAGCTGCACTGATTTCAGCTTCGGATTCATCAGCCCCATCATGGAGGTTATAGCCACTATTATTATCATCGGTGCACTGACAAACCTTGCCGATACCGCCGCATCTCCGATGACAAGGCTTCCCACGATGCTTAGTGTCTGTGATATCGTCCCGGGCATCCTGGTTGCAGTTTCCCGGAGAAGCTGAAAAACAAAAAGCATTGCGATACATTCGATTATTACCGGGAAGGGAACTCCGTCCCGGGCGGAGAGAATGCTCATGGTGAGATTTGTAGGCATCATCTGTTTGTGAAACGTCAGAAGGGCGGTGAAGATCGCGGGAATACTTATCGACCCGAAAAACGACAGTATACGGAGAAAACGGCCTATATTCGCAAAATAGAAATTAAGGTAGTAATCCTCGTTTGAACGGAAGTTTTCCTCAAACAGAAACGGAACCGTGAGCACTGTGGGGGAACCGTTTATTATGATCGCTATACGTCCCTCCATGAGCTTTCCCGCAACCGTGTCCGGGCGTTCCGTTGTTCCTACGGTGGAAAACGGGGCGGAGGGGGTATCTTTGATCTGATCCTCAAGGAAACTGCTGTCAAATCCCCCTTTCATTTCTATTTTGTCAAGTCTGCGGTAAAGCTGGGCGAGAATATGCATATCGGTGACGCTGTCGAGGTACACCACCGCCGCCTTCGTATTCGTTTCCGTACCGAAGGTGAAGAATTTTACCTTTAGGTCAACCGTGGTAAGCCTCCGTCTGATAAGACTTATATTTGTTGATATGCTCTCTGTGAAACCGTCACGGGGACCTCTGAGAAGTTTTTCGTTCTCCGGTTCGGAAACACTTCTTTTTTCGTAACCCTTCGTGTCTGCGGTCAGAACGGAACTGCACCCGTCGGCAAGTATCAGGCTGTTTCCTGCCAGGAGGGAGTTGACAGCCTTGGACATATCCTTTTCCGCCTTCATGTCCGAAGCAAAAATAGCGTTTTTTGCCACGGCAGCGAGGATCTCATCTCCGTACAGGCGTATGTCGCACCTTGTGGAGACAATACTCTTTATGATATCCTGAGAAACTGCGCTGTCGTCTGTCATGCTTTCCATGAATATTATAGCGAAACGCAGGGGCATTTTACCTGCCGAACAGACACGTCTGATAACAAGTCCTTCGTCATCCTTGAATATCCCGGAAAAAATCTTTATGTTTTGCTCAAGATCGTCCGTCAGTTCCGGGACTTTTCCCCCGCAAAAAGGCGAGGGACTGTTGTCGGACAAGTCCGCACTGTCCTGTTCCGGAGGCTGTTCTGTATCTACAGGCGGAAAACTCGGTGTAAGGAAGTCCGCCGTTTTTCTTTTTTTCATTTAGTCACATCCCTGAATTTTATCTGTCGCAAAATATTTTTTGCCTCAGATTCATGTTTATACAAGGACAGTATGAGGCAAAATGTTTCAATTTTGCCGCACATATCCTATTGACAAACAGAAAAAACGTGATATAATATAGACAAATAAACACATAAACATTTGTTGATATGTTTATCCGAAAGGAGGCAAGCGTTTTGGAGACCAGACATGTTCACGATCATGAACAGACTATACGGGCGGTGGAGCCTCAGATGCCGGACGACGGGGAACTGCTGGACATGGCGGAACTGTTCCGGGTGTTCGGTGACGGGACGAGGATCAAAATACTGTATATGCTTTCCAGAAGTGAAATGTGTGTGTGCGATATTGCCGGGCTTGCAAAAATGGGACAGCCCGCGGTGTCACATCATCTGAGGGTGTTGCGGCAGGCAAAACTGATAAAATCGCGCCGGGACGGAAAGAACATCCTTTATTCTTTGGCAGACGATCATGTTCAGACTATCGTCAACATGGGTATTGAACACATCCGCGAGCAATAATAATTAAAAATATATTTTAGAAACAAGGAGAATTTATCATGAAAAAGACTTTTAAGATCGAGAACCTGGATTGCCCTGTATGTGCCGGCAAGATTGAGGACGGCATAAAGAAGATAGACGGAGTTGAATCCGCTGCCGTAAGTTTCCTCGCGGGTAAAATAGTTATCGAAGCGGCTGAAGACATAATGGATGAGGTTGTAAAAAAAGCCCTTGACGTATGCAAGAAAATTGAGCCCGAAAGTGTTGTGACCGAAAAATGAAAGAATTTCTGAAGCGTTTCCGCTCCCAGCTGATACAGCTTCTTGTGTCTGTATTGCTTACTGCGGCGGCGTGCTTTGTTCCGGTTGAAAACGAATGGCTGAAGACTCTGCTGTTCATTCCCGGCTATATAGTGGCGGCATATCCCGTGTTCAGAAAAGCCTTCGGCAATATCTGCCGTGGGGATATTTTCGACGAGAACTTTCTGATGCTGATTGCTTCTCTCGGCGCTCTCGTGATACATGACAATATAGAGGCTTCCGCGGTAATGATATTTTACCGTGTGGGCGAAATGTTTGAGCATTTTGCCGTGGAGCGTTCCCGCAAGGATATTGCGGCGATAATGGATATCCGGGTACCTACGGCGAGGGTCGTGGCGGACGGTGAACAGAAGACCGTTGACGCGGAGGATGTTCAGGTCGGGGATATAATCCTGGTACTCCCCGGGGAGAAGATTCCCGTAGACGGTGTTGTCACCGAAGGCTCATCGGATGTGGATACTTCTTCCATGACAGGAGAAAGCATTCCCGTGTCGGTCGGGGAAGGAAACGAAGTCACCGGCGGTTGCGTGAATCTTACCGGGACCCTTCATATCCGCGCCACAAAGGAATATGATGAAAACACGGTAATGAAGATCCTTTCCATTATCGAGAATTCATCCCTCCGTAAAGCCGAGACGGAAAACTTCATAAGCCGTTTTGCAAAGATTTATACCCCGGCGGTGGTTGCTGCCGCGGTTCTCACAATACTCATTCCCGGACTTGTTACCGGACAATGGGCACAGTGGTTCCACCGCGCTCTGACGTTCCTGGTAATATCCTGCCCCTGTGCGCTCGTAATAAGCGTTCCTCTGGGATATTTCAGCGGAATTGGCGGCGCGTCAAAGAAGGGCATACTCATCAAGGGCGGAATATGTATGGAAAGCCTCGCGAAGGCCGATACGGTTGTCTTTGATAAAACCGGGACCCTGACGGAAGGCCGCTTTTCCGTGAGTGCGGTTACTCCTGCGGAGGGTTGTGATGAGAAGACCCTTATTGCAAAAGCCGCCGAAGCGGAGAAGTTTTCCCTGCATCCCATTGCTGAGGCCCTGCGCAAAGGTGCTGGCTGCGACCTGAATGAGGATACGGGGTCTGCCGAGGAGATTGCCGGAATGGGCGTACGCTATACCGGAAAGACGGTTATCTGTGCCGGCAACAGGAAGCTCATGAACAAAGAGAGTGTGAGTGTTCCCGATGAATTTGCCGATGTTGAAGCTTCCGCCGCCGGAACGGTCATACATGTGGCGGAGAACGGCAGATATCTCGGATGCGTCACTGTGGGCGACACTCTCCGGAAAAACTCCGCTGCAACGGTTGCCGCCCTCAACAATGCGGGAATAAAGACTGTGATGCTTACCGGGGATAACGAAGTAACCGCCAGAGCGGTTGCCTCAAAGGTCGGAATAAAAGAAGTGAAAGCCGGACTCCTGCCCGAGGATAAGGCTCAGGCTGTGGCTGAAATGACCCGGAACGGAAAGGTTGCCTTTGTAGGCGACGGAATAAACGATGCTCCGGTGCTTACCGTTGCCGATGCCGGTATCGCAATGGGCGGAATAGGTTCGGACGCCGCTATAGAGGCTGCGGATATTGTTATTACCAACGATGATCCGGCAAAGGTATTGCAGGCGGTGACACTGTCCCGTAAGACCCAGCGGATCGTAAAGGAAAACATCTGGTTTGCCCTGACGGTAAAGTTTGTCATCCTTGTTCTCGGCTTCTTCGGAATAGCCGGAATGTGGGGCGCCGTGTTTGCGGATGTCGGTGTTTCGGTTATCGCAATCTGCAATTCCATGAGGGCACTCAAGTGACCACGGCCGCGGTATAGCAGAGATTTTCATCAATGTACGGAAAGACGGTTTCTTCGGAAGCCGTCTTTTGTCATATCCCGTTCCGTGCCGCATATACTTGGAGTAAAAAACGGCGACTTCGGAGGAGGACTTTATGGATATTTATAAGGACATTGCCCAAAGGACACGGGGAGATATCTACATCGGTGTAGTGGGACCGGTCAGAACGGGGAAATCAACATTTATCAAAAGGTTTATGGAGACTCTCGTGCTGCCAAATATAGGTGACGAATTCAAACGGAACCGTGCCGTTGACGAGCTTCCTCAGTCCGCGGCGGGCAGGACGATCATGACAACCGAACCGAAATTTGTACCGGAAAACGCTGTCCATGTGGAGCTGGGAGAAGGCGTCGGCTGTAACGTCAGACTTATTGACTGTGTCGGTTATATCGTGCCTTCCGCTCTGGGATACATAGAAGATGAGATCCCCAGAATGGTGATGACACCCTGGTATGACGAACCCGTACCCTTTAATATGGCGGCAGAGACCGGAACGCAGAAGGTAATATGCGAGCACTCCACCATAGGTATGGTCATCACCACCGACGGCAGTATCGGCGACATCCCCCGGCAGGATTATGTTGAAGCCGAGGAAAGAGTAGTTTCGGAACTCAAACAGCTCCACAAGCCTTTTGTCGTTATTCTCAACACCACCGACCCGCGGTCTTCAAGAACCTCTGCCCTTTGCTCGGAACTTTCCGAACGGTACGGAGTCCCTGTTACCGCAGTAGACTGCCTGAGCCTGGACAGCCGGGATGTAAGCCGGATAATGCAGACCGTTCTTTTTGAATTCCCGGTCCGTGAGGCGGCTGTTTCAGTTCCCGGATGGCTTGTGGGGCTGCCCGAGGATCACTGGCTTAAAAAGTCGGTCTGCTCGACCCTTTCCGAGGCTGTCTCTTCCGTGACTAAGATAAGCCAGATAAAAGATGTTGCCGAAGCTCTTCAGGGCAACGAATATGTGGTAAGCGCGGCGGTCCGCAGCATGGATCTCGGTACCGGAACAGTGCGCATAGGCGCGGAGCTTGATCCGTCTCTGTTTTATAAGGTTCTTGGTGAGACCACCGGAGTTCAGGTCAGTGATGACGGAGATCTTTTCCGTGTTATCACAGAACTGTCCAACGCAAAGAAAGAATATGATAAGGTATCTTATGCCATGGCTGAAGCCGAAAGCAAAGGGTACGGTATAGTCACGCCAACCATTGACGAACTCCAGCTTGACGAACCCGAAATAATGAGGCAGGGAACCCGTTACGGCGTACGCCTGAAGGCGTCTGCCCCCAGCTATCATATAATAAAAGCCGATATCGAAACGGAAGTTGCACCTATAGTGGGAAGCGAAAAACAATCGGAGGACCTTATCCGGTTCCTGCTTGACGGATACGAGGATGAACCCGAAAAGATATGGCAGAGCAACATTTTCGGAAAGTCTCTGCATGAGCTTGTCAATGAGGGACTTCATAATAAACTCGGCAGAATGCCCGATGACGCCCGCGGAAAGATGCAGGAGACCCTGCAGAAGATAATAAATGAGGGAAGCGGCGGACTTATCTGCATTATACTCTGACCGGCAACGCCTGCTGTCCCTTGCCGTAGTACGGACTGAACGGAATAGAAGAATTGACCCGCACCCTGCAAAACCCGGCAGTGGTGCGGGATCTTCTTTCTCCGGCACGTATGCCGTTATCTTTCGGATCACGGAGATCCTACCTGTAACCGGCTCAATCAAATCCCGGATAACAGTGTCGGAATTCATGATCGGACGGTCTCCGCCCGTGCTTGCGGAAAGTATTGTTTTTTTGTGTTTTTTGTTGTCGTAAATGCGGAAATGCTTGACATTTTGCTTTACTTTTAGTATAATAAAAAATAACAATTAATTATATGTACCACGGGGAGGTACGTCATGGCGGAAAGAAACTACAATCTTGCGCTTCTGTGTGATTTTTACGAATTTACTATGGGAAACGGCTATATGCTTTCGGACAAGAAGGACACGGAAGCATGTTTTGATTTGTTTTTCCGGAAGGTTCCGGATGATGGCGGTTTTGCCATAGCCGCAGGCCTTGAGGATGTGGTAAAATTTGTCGAGGATCTTCACTTTGAAGATGAGGATATAGATTTCCTCCGTTCCAAGGGGATATTCTCGGAGGAATTTCTGCGGTATCTCCGGAATTTTGATTTTGCCTGCGACATATATGCCGTACCCGAAGGTACGCCCATATATCCGAATGAGCCTATTCTTACGGTAAAAGGTCCGGCGATTCAGGCTCAGCTTCTTGAAACCATGCTCCTTCTTCTGATAAACCATCAGTCCCTTATTGCCACGAAATCGAACCGGATCGTTCGTGCCGCCATGGGCAGACCCGTTTTTGAGTTCGGTACACGCCGTGCCCAGGGCTCTAACGCTGCGATAATGGGTGCGAGAGCCGCCTATATCGGCGGATGTGCAGGTACCGCCTGTGCCGTCTGCGAACAGCTTTACGGGGTCCCTGCCGTAGGGACAATGGCGCATTCCTGGATACAGATGTACGATGATGAATATACCGCCTTTGCGGAATATGCCCGGCTGTATCCTGACGGTTGCACTCTGCTGATAGATACCTACAATGTGCTTAAATCCGGCGTTCCCAACGCGATAAAGGTGCATAATGAGATCCTTGCGCCCATGGGCAAACGCCTCAAAGGGGTACGCATTGACTCCGGCGATATCGCTTATCTGACAAAGAAGACGCGCAAAATGCTTGACGAAGCCGGACTTCAGGATGCGAAAATATTCGTATCCAATTCCCTCGATGAGTACATAATCCGTGATATATTGCTCCAGGGGGCCCAGGTCGATATCTTCGGAGTCGGGGAGAGACTTATAACCTCCAAGAGTGAGCCTGTTTTCGGCGGAGTATACAAACTCGTTGCGGCGGAACGCAACGGAGTGCTTGAACCCAAGATCAAGGTATCCGAGAATGTTGAAAAAATAACGACTCCCGGATTCAAAAAAATATACAGACTGTTTTCCAACCAGACCGGACGCATGGTCGCCGACCTTATCGCCCTGGCGGATGAGGAGTTCGATTTCACCCAGCCCATGACCCTGTTCGATCCCGTTCATACCTGGAAAAGAAAGACTTTTACCGATTATACCGTAAAACAGATACTTGAACCCATATTTATCCGCGGCAAGAGGGTTTATGATCTTCCCGGAATAGAACAGATAAAGACTTACTGTGCGGAGCAGGTCGGGAAGGTCTGGGATGAGGCTCTCAGACTTGAAAATCCTCAGACGTATTACGTAGACCTTTCGGAGAAACTTTACCAGACCAAGCAGAGACTTCTTGTGGAATACTCCGGTAAATGATGATGGAAAAGTTCTCGTATTACATGCCCGTCAGGATAATTTCGGGGGAGGGCTGCGTTTCTTCCTTCGGAAAGTTCCGTGATCTTGGCGGAAAGTGCGCTATTATCACCGGAAAGAATTCCCATAAGACCTGCCCTGCGTCTGGGGACGTGAAAAAAGCGCTGTCGGAACAGGGAGTGGAGTATATTTTTCTTGCGGAAGCGGAAAATAATCCCACACTTGCCAATGTCTGTGATATGACCGGAAAGGTCCTGTCTTTCGGCGCCGATTTCCTTGTGGGCATAGGCGGCGGTTCGGCAATGGACGCTGCCAAGGCAGCGGCTCTTTTTGCCACTTCCGGTATACCCAGGGACGGACTTCTTTATGACCTGAACGGAAATCTTATCCCCAATATATATTCTTATCCGTATTCCGCGCCGTTGCCGCTTGTCCTCGTGGGTACAACCGCCGGGACCGGAAGCGAAGTGACCGCGAATGCCGTCATAACCACAGGCAGCACCGGGGACGGCTCCATAGTCAAAAAATCAGTGAAAACAGCTGAAAGTTACGCCAGATATGCTTTTTGCGACCCCAGGTATACGGAAACTCTCAGTCCGGAATATACCGTAGGCACTGCGCTGGATTTCATATGTCATGCTCTTGAAGCCATGTTTTCGGCAAAGTGCGGCATCATCGGCAAAAATGCCGGTCTTGATGCGGTAAGGCTGGGAATGCCCGCCCTTGAGGCTTTTGTTCGGGGAAAGAGGGATCTGTCCCTCCGGCACGATCTGCTTGCCGCTTCCGTTATTGCCGGACTTGCGATCAATGACGGCGGAACGACTTTTCCCCATGCGCTGGGCTATCAGCTGACTAACTACCACGGACTGCCGCACGGATATGCCTGTGCCGCATTTGTCGGCCAGTTCCTGATAAGGCAGCAGGAAAAGTCCGATATTTCGGAGGTTCTCAGAGCTCTGGGGTGCGCCGATGCCGAAGAGTTTTCCGGGAAGGTCAGAAAGATGATGAGTCCGTACTGTACCGTTCCCCGGCTGACCGATGACGAAGCCGTGAAATATACCGGACTTGCTATGAAAAACCCCGGAACTTTCAACAATTTCCTGGACCTGTCCCGGGAGGACATACTTCAGATATACAAAAGCCTGTAACGGCGGAAGGGAGAAGAAAGCATGGATGAGCTGAACGGCGTGGTCCGTAACCGGTGGGAATGCTGCGTACAGTCCGACGAGGATACTGCAGCCGCAACCGAAATCTTATCATCTTTGCCGGTATGTGCCGGAAGAGACAGAAAAGCCCTTACCGTTGCCGCCAGGCTTCTTCTGAACAGAGGAATAAAAGGCAGAGATGCTTTGTCCTCCTTCTTTTCCGCTTCTCTTGATACTCTCCCCGATCCGATGCTCCTGCCCGATATGGAAAAGGCCTGCCGGCGCATATGCCGGGCGATAGAGAACGGGGAAAAAATAACGGTATACGGCGATTATGACGTTGACGGTATAACTTCCACTACGGTGCTTTACAGTTGGCTCCGGGACCGGGGCTGTACCGTGGATTATTATATTCCGGACCGTACCGACGAGGGGTACGGACTGAATAACGGTGCCATAAAAAGTATACGCGATTCCGGTTCGGCACTCCTGATAACCGTTGATACCGGGACAACTGCTGTTTCCGAGACTGCATATGCCGCATCGATCGGGCTTGATATAGTAGTCACTGACCATCATGAATGCAAATGGGATGAAGAGACCTCCGACAGGGATATGCCGAAATGCTGTGCCGTGGTCAACCCCAAACGTCCGGACAGCCGTTATCCTTTTCCCGACCTTGCGGGAGTCGGGGTCGTTTTCAAACTTCTCTGCGCCCTTGAGGGGAATGCTTCAAAGGTTTTTGACCGTTGCGGTGATCTTGTGACACTGGGTACGATCGCGGACATTATGCCACTGAGGGAAGAAAACCGGGTCATAGTGAGCCTCGGTCTGGAAAAAATGAGGAAAAAGACTTCCGTGGGAATATCGGCGCTGCTGTCCGCTTCGGGAAGCGACAAACCCATGGATTCTTCCGTTGTTGCGTACCGTATCGCTCCGAGACTGAATGCTGCCGGACGTATAGGTGACCCTTCGGTCTCTGTCAGACTGCTGCTGAGCTCCGACAGACATGAAGCGGATATTCTCGCCGCGGAGCTTTGCGAGGAGAACCGCCGCCGCCAGCAGAAAGAGCAGGAGATATTTGCAGATGTGGTTCGTATGATCGAAGCCGGAGGCACTCCGCCCAAGGTCGTCATCGCGAGTTCTCCGGAGTGGCATAACGGTGTTATCGGGATTGTTGCCTCACGGGTGACGGAAAGATACAGACGTCCCTGTATTCTGTTTTGTCAGGAAGGGGACAATTTAAAGGGTTCTGCCCGTTCCGTTCCGGGGGTCAGCATATATCAGCTCCTTCTTTCGGCGTCGGATATCCTCGTGAAATTCGGCGGTCACGAAATGGCTGCGGGGCTTACGCTGCGTGCCGGAGATTATGATCGGTTTGTGGAAAGAATGCAGAGTGTGGCGGAAGATACCGTCACCGAGGAGGCTCTGATCGGGAAGGTGAAAGCCGATTGCAGACTTTCGTATGAAGAACTTGACTTTTCCTGCTGTGACGCTGTTTCCCTGCTTGAACCCTACGGTGCGGGAAACCCCGTGCCGGTATTTGAACTTGACGGTGTACGTGTTTCAGGTATGGAAAATGTGGGTTCCGGAAGGCACCTGCGTATGAGTTTTTCCGATCCGGGCAACGCGGGCCGTGATATATATGCGGTCTGGTTCAATCATAACGTGGGGACCTGTGACTGCTGTGAAGGCGGAAAAGCCGACGTTATGCTCAATGTTTCCGACAGTTATTTCAACGGCAGACGCAGACTGAATCTTAGTGTCCGGGATATGCGTCCCACGTCGGAAGAAATGAATCAGCGCGAAAGGCAGACACGACGCTACGAGAATTTCATTTCCGGAGCCGATAACTGCATTTGTCTTACCCGGGCCGATGTGACGGCCGTTTACAGACACCTGCGCCAGATATCCAGAGAGGGAAGAGCTGAGGTCAATCTTTTTTCCCTGTCGCGGGCCGTGAGTATGACCGGAAGAATCCGTGAGTATGCCGAAACGCGGTTGTGTCTGGATGTTTTGCAGCAAGTGGGAATACTTACTTACAAGGGAACGGTTTTATGTACCGTGCAGTTCCCGGAAGAGATCAGAAAGGCTGATCTGAAAAACTCCTCAATTTGGCTGCGTGCCGCAGCGGAAAATGAATAACAGACTGTATTCAGAGGTTTTGTATGGACTATTGCGCCGAATTTATTGAGAATATTTCAAAGAGGGAAGGCTATGACCTGCCCCGTATAAAACGCGCGCTCGAATTTGCCGCAAAGGCTCACGAAGGGCAGATGCGCAAAAGCGGGGAACCGTATATAAGCCATCCCATAGCCGTAGCTGAAATACTGCTTGAATATGACTGCGATACGGATTCAGTCATCGCGGCGCTTTTCCATGATATCGTGGAAGACACCGATATTCCTCTGGAAACAATCCGCAAAGAGTTCGGCAATGAGGTAGCTCTTCTTGTGGACGGTGTTACCAAACTGGGAGCCATTGCCTACTCTTCCCGCGAGGAGCAACAGCTCGAAACTCTCCGAAAAATGCTTCTTGCCATGGCAAAGGACATCCGTGTCATTCTTATCAAACTTGCGGACAGGCTTCACAATGTCCGGACCCTTGACAGCCTCCCGGAGGAAAAGAGACGGATCAAAGCTCTTGAATCCATTGAAGTTTACGCACCCCTCGCTCACCGTCTCGGTATCCAGAATATGAAGACGGAACTGGAGGATCTTTCCCTCCGTGCTCTGGATCCGATCGGGTATAAGGAAATAGAGGAAGAACTTGAGGTCTTTAACAGCAACAACAATCTGTTTTCCGAAATACAGCAGAAGATATCCGCGAAAATGGAAGCAGAAGGGCTTAAATGCCGTGTGGACGGCAGGGTCAAGCATATATATTCCATTTATCGGAAAATGTTTACTCAGAACAAGCAGTTCAACGAGATATACGACCTTTATGCTTTCCGCATAATAGTCGATAAAGTGTCCGAGTGTTATAACGCTTTGGGCTATATACATGACGAATTCAGGGCTATCCCCGGCCGTCTGAAGGACTATATCGCCACTCCCAAGCCTAACAGATATCAGTCCCTGCATACTACCGTCAGCTATCAGGGGTATCTTTTTGAGGTTCAGATAAGGACCTATGAGATGCACCGTACGGCTGAAATGGGTATAGCGGCGCACTGGAAATACAAGGGCGGAGTATTCAATGACAACTCCCTTGATTCCAAACTTGAGTGGGTCAGAGCTCTTCTTGAGTCCCAGAAGGACGTAAACGATACCGACGACTTCATGAAGACCTTCAAGATCGATCTTTTTGCCGATCAGGTCTTTGTCTCCACCCCCAAGGGGGATATTATAAACCTGCCCGCAGAGGCAAATCCCATTGACTTTGCGTATGCTATCCACTCCGCTGTGGGCAACAAGATGACCGGAGCAAAGGTCAACGGAAGAATAGCGGAGCTTACCACCCCTCTGCATAACGGCGATGTTGTGGAAATACTCACCTCATCCTCCTCCGCCGGACCTTCCAGAGACTGGCTTAAGCTTGCGAAAACAAGCCAGGCGAAGAATAAAATACGCCAGTGGTTCAAAAAGGAAAAGCGTGAAGAGAATATTATTCAGGGTAAGGAAGACCTTGAGCGGGAGCTTCGCCGGATAAACGTGAATCTGAACAATGTAAGCCGGGAAGAGCTTTACGGGCCACTGATGAAGAGGTACGCCCTGGACAGCGTGGAGGAGTTTTTCGCCGCCATTGGTTACGGCTGTTTATCTATATCCAAAATACTTCCCCGGCTTAAAGAGGAATACGCACGGCTGGTCAAACAGAACGAACCTGTTTCCGTTCCCGAGACGATCACGAAAAAACCCAAGGCAATAAACGGTGTTATTGTAGATAATGTGGACAACTGCCTGGTGAAGCTTGCCGGATGCTGTTCACCTCTGCCGGGTGACCCGATAGTGGGCTTTGTAACCCGCGGCTACGGGGTCTCCGTTCATAAAGCCGACTGTAAAAACGTTAAAAATATACCGTATGAGCGTATAATCTCGGTCCACTGGGCGGACGGCGGCAATGACTACTTCCCTGCTACGGTATGTATTACCGCACAGAACCGGATAGATCTTATTGCGGATATAACCACCCTTCTTGCGTCCATGAGGATTCAGCTTCAGGCGATGAAAACCAGAGAAGCCGGAAACGGGAGGGTACAGGTCTTCCTGACGATGGAAGTTCATGAGGTTGAACATCTGGATTACGTCTGTAATAAACTTGCCCGGCTCAACGGTGTGTCGGAGATAACCAGAAGCAAGGTGAACGGCTGATGAGAGCTATAGTTCAACGTGTGAAAAGTGTCCGCATGACCGTACATGACCCGAAAACGGGTCGGGACAGCCTTGTGGAAAGCGGCGCCGGACTGCTGATATATGTCGGAATAGGCGTGAACGATGATCTTCGGAAGGTTCTCCGGGTGGCTGAAAGATGCCGCGGTATGCGGATATTTGAGGACGAAAACGGAAAAATGAATCTTTCGGTGAATGATATCGGAGGGAGTGCTGTGATAGTTTCAAACTTTACACTCTATGCCGATACTTCCCATGGAAAAAGACCTTCCTTTATTGCCGCCGCAAGACCGGAACAGGCGATACCTCTGTACGAAGCGTTCGTAAAAAAGTTTTCCGAGCATACCCCTGTTCAGACCGGGGTATTCGGGGCTGATATGAAGGTCGAAAGCGTGAATGACGGGCCTATAAATGTTATAGTAAGTGAAGAATGACCCGGACGGGAATCCGGGTTTCTTTGCTTCACGGGAATAATGTCCGGTATGCGTTTTGCTGCCGGAGAATATGCGGGAGGCGGAATAATGGAAATAAAAAGAGTAAGATGCGGTCCGGTGGTTACCAACTGTTACATACTTTTCGGCTCGGGGAACAATGCTGTGGTTGTTGACCCCGGTTTCAATGCCGAAAAAATAGACCGTGAACTGGGCGGGTCAAGGGTCGAATATGTGGTTCTTACCCATGCTCATTTCGACCATGTCTACGAAACGGACTTTTTCCGGCGTAAATACGGCGCAAAGAGCATTATCCTTGATAAGGAACTTCCGTCTCTTAAAGACGAACGTATAGTTATGCCCTTTACCAGACCGGTGGAGGGGTACAGTCTTCGGCATTACACCGCCGATATACTCGTTTCGGACGGGGAAGAGATAACCCTTGCGGGAAAAACCTTCCGGGTCATACATACCCCGGGGCATACTCCCGGATCGATGTGCCTTTACTGTCCCGAGGCAAAAATTCTTATTTCCGGGGACACCCTTTTCAGAGGGTCTGTCGGCCGGACCGATTTCCCCTACGGCAGCAGTGAAGACATGAGACACAGCATAGCCCGATTGATGTCGCTTCCCGATGATACGCAGGTCCTGCCCGGTCATGGTTTCCATACTACGATAGGAGAAGAAAGAGCGAACAATCCCTTTGTTTGCGGTGAACAGAGATGAAAATAGAGTGCTTTGGAGCAGATTACGGCTTTGAGATGCAGGCTCTTTCGCTTCTTTTCTTTCCGAATACTAAATTTGCGGATGATTCCGACGGAAGACGTCTGAAAATAACCGTTTCGGACGGATCAGTCACTGCCGGATATGAAGAAAACGGGGAATTGAAGGGGACGGAGATCTGCCGGATCAACCGTGAACTTTACGATGCGGAAAAAGCAGCTTGCAAGCGCGCTGCCTTTACACTGTTTGCCGGATTGACGGGAATACGTCCAGCCTGGGGACTTCTCACCGGCATACGTCCGGCTGTTTTTTACCTGAAAATCAGGGATATGTACGGCACTGACGCCGATAGAATAATGACGGAGGAGTATCTTGTTGCTCCTGAAAAACTTGAACTCTGTAAAAAGGTCTGCAAATACCGTTTGCCTGCCGTGGAGTCTGCGTGCAGTGAAGATGTATGCCTTTACATATCTGTGCCGTTTTGTCCTTCCAGATGTAAATACTGCTCGTTCGTTTCCTGCTCAACACGCCGGGAACACGGCATTATTCCGGAGTATCTGACCTGCCTGAGCCGGGAACTCGAACGGAAAGCGGCGGTGATCCGGGAACGGAAGCAACGTCTTGTTGCCGTGTACATCGGAGGCGGAACCCCTACCGTGCTTACTGCGGAACAGCTTTCCTCTCTCCTGGGGGATATAAATGGGTTTTTTGACCTGAAAGATCTCAGAGAGTTTACCGTGGAGGCGGGGCGTCCGGATACGATAACCGACGAGAAGCTTGACGCTATGCGCCAGTCGGGCGTTGACCGGATCAGTGTCAATCCTCAGACTCTTGATGACGAGATTCTCCGTCTTGTGGGCAGAAAACATACTGCCGCACAGTTTTTCGATGTCTATGCCGCGGCGAAGGCCCGTGGATTTTGGATAAATGTTGACCTTATTGCCGGACTTCCTACCCAGACTGCGGACAGCTTCCGCGACGGGCTGGAAAAAATTATTTCACTGAAACCCGAAAATCTTACCGTTCATACTCTGTATATCAAGCGTGCCGCGGATTACGGTCTTGCTCACGGTGCGGGACTGGGAAATGCTGCTCATGCGCGCGAGGTGGGAAAAATGCTTGAATACACTTCCGGTATGTGCGCCGATGCGGATCTTGTGCCTTACTACATGTACCGGCAGAAGAACACCGTGGGCAACAATGAAAACGTGGGGTATGCCGTGGAAGGAAAGGAGTGTCTTTACAACATCTGGATGATGGATGACATTCTCACCGTTTACGGCTGCGGTGCCGGTGCCATGACCAAAATTCCCGAAAAAACCGACAACGGTACAATCATAAGACGCATTTCGAATACAAAGTTTGCGTACAATTATATCAAGGACGGTGCGTCCGACATATAAAACTGTACGCATGGTGATAAAATGAATCTGATAAGCAAAAAGTTTGATATTCCTTCCGTGAACGCCCTTATCCGTCAGGATGCGGAGGAGGTCGTCCGCCTTACCGAGGAGAGTTTTGCCGGGCAGATATCCAGGGCTGCCGATTCCGCTTTCGGCAAACGCATAGTTCTTCTTGCCGGGCCCTCGGGGTCGGGAAAAACAACTACCGCATGGATGCTTTGCAACCGTCTTCGCCGGATGGGAAAGACCAGCATGGTAATATCTCTCGACGACTTCTATGTTGACCGTAAGGATCTTCCGGTCATCGACGGCAAGCCCAATGCGGAGGTCGTGGAATCCCTGAACCTTGAATTGCTCAGGAAAACAATCAACGACGTTCTTGACGATGGGAAAACCGTTCTTCCCAGGTTCGATTTCGTGACGGGAGTGGGGGATCATACGGCGGTTCCCATCGATGTAGGGACCGACAGTGTACTTATTTTTGAGGGACTGCACGGGCTTAATCCTTTGGTGCGGCAAATGGTTCCTCAGGAAAATCTGTACGGGATCTATGTGAGTCCTCACAGCGATTACGAACTTGACGGGGAAATAAAGATAAGCCGCCGGGATATGCGCTTTTTAAGGCGTATGATCCGGGACAGAAGAACAAGAGGCGCAAGTCCCGTTCACACCTATTCCATGTGGGAGGATGTCCGTATAGGGGAGGATGAGTTTATACGTCCCTTCGCTAAAACCTCTGATATACACATAAATTCTACCCATATATACGAACCCGGACTTATGCGCGCCGATGCATGGATGCTTTTATCCGCGGTTCCCGGTGACAGTGAGTACCGTCAGGATGCGGAGCGCCTGATGGCGGCTCTGGAACTTTTCGATCCCGTGGACAAAACCCTTATGCCCGACGGTTCTCTGCTGAGGGAGTTTATGGGCTGAGGTTCGAAAAAAATTCGATATTTTTTTCAAAAAGCCCTTGACAGAGTTACGGGATTTATGGTATAATACCCGTATCGTGAGACTGTACAACAGGGAAAATACGGTTTTACGACGATTGATTGATACGATGGGGGGGACAAAAATGTCAGAAATCAAACTCAAAGAAAACGAATCTTTGGACAATGCGCTCCGTCGTTTCAAGAGACAGTGTGCCAAGAACGGCGTTCTTACCGAGCTTCGTAAGCGTGAGCATTACGAGAAGCCTTCCGTAAAGCGTAAGAAGAAGTCCGAAGCGGCAAGAAAACGCAAATACAGATAACCATGATACGAAGGATCACTTGCAGTTCGGCTGCAAGTGATCATCTTTTTACTGCGGTTTTCATGTCTTTTTACATTTCTGTTGCTGTCGCCGGAAAGGAAGAATACTGTGAATATCCCTGAACCAACCGAAAAATTTGAAACAGTTCTTGATATTTCCCCTGCCGTTCTTGAAAAATACGGGATCAGGGGCATTGTGACCGATCTCGACGATACTCTGTCGGAACACGGAAGCCCCGACCCTTCCGGCGAAACCGTGAAATGGCTGGAGAAAATGAAAGAAATAAAGATGCCCGTCTGCATTGTTTCCAACAATACCCGCCGGCGCACCGCGCCCTTTGCCGACAAGATCGGCGTGGGATACTTCTGCAACGCCATGAAACCCTCTACACGCTGTGTCGAACTTGCCCTGGCGGTGATGGGAGTGGAAAGAAATGAAGCCGTTTTTGTGGGCGATCAGCTTTTTACTGACGTGAAAACGGCACACAAAGCGGGAATAAAGTCCTTTCTTGTCAGGCCCGTGGGAAATAAAACCACATTGTTTATAAAACTTAAACGGCTTGTAGAAGCACGAATGACGAAAGAAGGAAAGTAAAATGACAAGAGTTCAGCTCCTTGCAAAAAAGCTCGCCGAAGGCGAGGCCGTAGTTCTTGAGAGTCCGGAAAACAGACGCTATTTCACCGGAATGAACACCTCCAACGGTATGTTTGTCGCTACCTGCGATTATGCCGCATTCTTCACCGATTTCAGGTATATCACCGATGCCCGTCACCGTGTTGCCGAGGGTATAGATGTGCAACTTTTTGACGGAGGTCATGCTTCAACTCTCAAAAAAGCCCTTGAAGGCAGGAATATTTCAAAAATATACTTTGAACAGAGCCTCCTCAGTTATGCTCAGGCAAAAGCCTTCATGGATGCACTCCCCTCCGTGGAGTTCTGCGGCGGAGAGGCCCTGGCTCTGGATCTGAGAATGATCAAGAGCGATGATGAGATCGAAAATATAAAGGCGGCTCAGCGTATAACAGATCTGGGCTACAGCCATATGATTGATTTTATCGCCGACAATATCTCGAAGGGAATAACCGAAAAGGATATAGCCTTTGAACTGGAATATTTCATGCGCCGTAACGGTTCCGGGGTAATGCCCTTTGACATTATCGCCGCTTCCGGGGAAAACACCTCCAAACCCCATGCCGTACCTACGGACAGGGTTATACGCGAAGGTGATTTTGTGACCATGGATTTCGGTTCAACCTTCAACGGTTACTGTTCCGATATGACCAGGACGGTGGCGGTGGGCTATGTTACCGATGAGATGGAGAAGGTTTACAATACCGTTGCGGAAGCTCAGAAGAAGGCTCTGGATAATATACATGCGGGACTTACCGGTGTTGCGTGCGATGCCTTTGCCCGGGATGTTATAAAACAGGCGGGGTACGGGGACTATTTCGGACACAGCCTCGGTCATTCCGTGGGCCTGCAGGTTCATGAAAGCCCGAATTTCTCTCCCGCATACATCAAACCCATTCCTGCCGGGACAGTGATGAGTGTTGAGCCCGGTATCTACCTTGCCGATCAGTTCGGTGTCCGTATCGAGGACCTTGTTATCGTCGGTGAAAACGGTGTGGAAGATATTACCGGATCGGATAAGCATCTGACGGTTATCCGCTGATAAAAACGGCAGAATACGGAGAAAATCCCGCGTGCTATTGACAACGTCAGACTGATATGTTAAAATGTCGGCAGTCGGTTTTACCGGTGCTGGCATTTTTTGCTGTCCGGTTCTCAGGCAAGCGTTTCTGCCTTCCGGATATTTCCCGGAGTCCGCCCGTCTTCCGGGAAAGTAAAAGCACTGCTTCCGTTAATTTTCGATTTTAGTTACAATTCAGTTCAAATATTTTACAAATTAAAAAAACAAACAGTCGGTATACTTTTAATGTATAAATACCTTTATTAAGTGCAGAAGCGCAGTATTCGAAAGGATTTCCGATATAATGTTTGATTTTGACGTGCGCAGATACCTTGAGCGTATAGGTCTTGACCAGGCCTCCGCAGTCAGGGACAGCCTCAGCCCCACCGTGGAGACTCTGGCTAAGATACAGACGGCTCACCTGAAGACCGTCCCCTATGAGAACTATGATCTTGTCAATCACAATTCCATCAGCCTCCGTACGGAGGATCTGTTCAATAAAGTCGTTTGCCGCCGCCGTGGAGGATACAGCCTTGAGCTGAACGGAATATTCGGCGATCTGCTCAGAAATATGAATTTTGACGTGACGGAGCATCTGTCCCGATTCATGCTCGGTAAGGATTCCGTTCCCATGCAGTCCCATCGGGTACTCAGGGTCCATTTTTTTGACGGGGATTACCTGTGTGATGTGGGACTCGGGGTGGAATCTCCCCGTATTCCTCTGAAGCTTGACGAGGATATGGTACAGACCGACGGCATTTCCGAATACCGTTTTGAAAGGGATCCTTTCCACGGATGGATGCTGTGGCAGAAAAAGAAGATGGGAACATGGCAGAAATTCTATACCGTTTCCGATGAGATCTGCCTGACGGTGGATTTTATTGCCATGGGATTCTGGTGCGCCGAAAATCCAGATTCTCCGTTCAATAAACAACTCAATATCGCTCTGCGTACGGACGAAGGGATAAATACCTTTGACGGTGTCACTTTCCGTATTGTGGGCAACGGGGGAGAGGCAAGGCTTATAAAGGCTGAGGACAAGAGGGACTGTGCCGATAAGATCAGGGAATATTTCGGACTTAATCTGCAACTCTGATCCCGGGAACAGGTCTCAGTTATAAACATAGAACAAAAAAAATTGTGAGGGAAATTAAATGTATTCAGGTGTAATCAGAAAATACCGCGACTTCCTTGATGTCAGGGACGATTCCAAAATAGTTTCGCTTAACGAGGGCAGAACCCTTTTCTATAAACTCAGAAATCTTCCGGATGCGGTGGGGCTGCCTAAAAATGCCGATATATATGTGAAATTTGAAGGGCTTAACCCTACCGGATCATTTAAGGACAGAGGCATGACCATGGCGGTCACCAAAGCAAATGAAGCGGGAAGCAAGGCTGTAATATGCGCTTCCACCGGAAACACTTCCGCTTCCGCCGCCGCATACGCCGCTTCAGCGGGAATGAAGGCATATGTTCTTATCCCCGACCGTAAGATAGCTATGGGCAAACTTGCGCAGGCTATAATCTACGGTGCCGAGGTCATTGCCATAGACGGCAACTTTGACGATGCGCTCGATATGGTTATAAAACTGTCCGGGACCCAGCCCGTTACTCTTGTCAATTCCGTCAATCCCTACCGTTTGCAGGGGCAGAAGACTGCCGCTTTTGAGATTTGCGACGATCTGGGAAGAGCACCCGATTATCTGGTTCTCCCTGTGGGTAATGCCGGAAATATTTCCGCTTACTGGATGGGCTTCAAAGAGTATTATGCAAATAAGTGTGTCGGAAACCTCCCCAAAATGACCGGGTTCCAGGCTGAAGGCGCCGCTCCCATAGTTGACGGCCATGTATTCCCCAACCCCGAGACTGTAGCTACTGCCATCAGAATAGGCAATCCCGCAAGCTGGAAGCTTGCCGAGGCTGCCCGGGATGAGAGCGAGGGAAGTATAGATAAGGTTTCCGACGAGGAGATACTGTACGCTCAGAAACTTCTTGCAAGTTCCGACGGTATTTTCGCCGAACCTGCAAGCTGCGCGCCTATTGCCGGAGTCATAAAAATGGTCAGACAGAATAAATTCCCCAAGGACAGACATATAGACATAGTCTGTGTTCTTACCGGAAACGGACTCAAGGATACCTCGGTGGTTATCAATGAGAAGACCGAGGCACAGATAAAGCATTTCAAGCCCGATCTGGACGCTCTTTCAACTCTTTTCCGCTGATATCCGGTGACGTGTTATGTTTAAAGTCAGAGTTCCCGCAACCAGCGCAAACATGGGACCGTGCTTTGATACGGCGGGTATCGCGCTGTCCCTTTACAACGAGGTAGAGGTCTATACCGGACGGGAGGCGGATGGTCGCCCTCTGATCGAGTCCGACTGCCGTATCGATCCCCGTATCCGGTGCGATGAGACCATACCGACCGATGAAAGCAATCTGATATACTCCACTGTCCGTGATTTTTGTCGTGATACCGGAGCGGAGATGCCCCGTTTTGCTCTGTGTCAGAGAGATTCCATACCTCTTACGAGAGGTCTCGGAAGCAGTGCCGCCTGTATTGCCGCCGGACTGGTGATAGGCAACAGGCTTACCGGTGACCGGTTCAGTCCACGGCAGCTGCTTGATATGGCTGTCCGGACGGAGGGCCATCCCGACAATGTTGCCCCCGCGTTTCTGGGCGGAATGGTTGTGGGCGCCATCGACGGGGACCGGTTTGACTATGTAAGAATTCCCGTAAGTGACAGGCTTGCGTTTCTTACTCTTGTTCCGTCCTTTACGCTGTCCACGTCGAAAGCCCGCAGCGTGCTTCCGGAAAGCTATACCCGGGCTCAGGCTGTGTTCAACTGTTCCCGCGCGGCTCTTCTTGTCGCAAGCCTTATGTCGGGTAATTTCGACGCTCTTGCCGTAGCCGTGCAGGACGCCATTCATCAGCCGTATCGTAAAGCTCTTGTACCTGATATGCAGGCAGTTTTCGATAAGGCAATGACCCTCGGCAGTTACGGCGGATACCTGAGCGGTGCCGGTCCGACACTGCTGCTTGTCAATCCCGCGGATAAAAATGCGGAGATCGCTGCCCGGATGCAGGAATTCACCGGTTCTGCCGACAGCTTCCGCCTTGTCATGCCCCTTGCCGTAGACACGGAGGGAATAGTTGTCACCGAACAGCTGTAACAAAACCATTCAACGGAGGTACGCCAAATGGACGAGATGAAAAACCTCATCGGAGAGAACATCTCTTCTCTTCGTCTTGCCGCCGGTTATACCCAGGCTGAGCTTGCCGAAATGCTGGGGTATTCCGACAAAGCCGTAAGTAAATGGGAACGGGGAGAGTCCGTACCCGACGTGTTTGTTCTTAAGAAGACTGCCGGAATGTTCGGCGTCACCGTTGATTATATGCTTGAGGATCACACTAAGCAGGCTGTTACGGCGGTGAATAAATTAAAGCACAATCACAAGATAATAACCCTTCTTTCCGTTACACTTGTGTGGTTCCTTGCGACCTTCGCTTTTGTTGTGGGAAGAAGTGTCTCTGCGGATACTCAGATGTGGCTGTCCTTTGTTGCGGCGGTCCCTGTGAGCTGTATAGTCCTTATCGTTTTCAATTCCATGTGGGGCAAGGGGTGGAGGAATTTCATATTCATATCCGTCCTTGTCTGGTCTTTGCTTGCGTTTATATACCTGCTGCTGTTTGAGACCATAGGTAAGAACGTCTGGCTGATATTTGTCCTCGGAATTCCCGCACAGACAATCATTCTCCTTTGGTCGAGACTCAAGAAGTTCACGACCCGGGAATTTGCCCGGAGGAAGAAAAAATGAGTCCTCTTGAAGCGGAACAGCAGGCTCTGATGACGGAGTTTGCCCGGTTGAGCCGGGAGGGAAGTCCGGACAGCGAGGAGGCTTTTGTCCTGGTTCGCGCGTGGCAGAAGTTCCTTTGTCGGTACTTTGATGATTGCCCCGATTATGTCCTTTTCACTTTGGGAAGAGCTTATCTTGAACCTGATGTTGCGTTGAAGATAGATGAATGCGGTGTCGGAACCGCCAGGTTTATGTCTGATGCCATTGCCGCCCTGGAGACTGCTTGTGCCGGAAAGGACGGCTCCGGGGACTGAATTTGTGAATTTTTGCTCCGGGGTATTGACAACGCCTGAATGATGTGTTATAATACACCCATGTTTGAATAGAATAACTCTTGAGGGAGTAATTCGTGCGGCTTGCCGCATCCCGACTGTCGCCATCCCGGTGCTCTGCACCCGGCTCTCGGGTAAACTACTTGGTAGGAATGAGACTCAAGTATAGTTCATATACTATACTTGGGTCTTTGTTTTTAAGTAAAAATGAGAGGAAAAAACAATGGAATTTTACTCTGAAAAGGCGGAAAATGTTCTTCGTCACCTTAAGACCACGGAAAACGGTCTGAGTTCCGATGAGGCTGAGAGACGTCTCATTTCCGGAGGAAAAAACAAGCTGGCTGAAGCCAAGAAGAAAAGCATGTTCTCCAGGTTCATTTCCCAGCTGTCCGACCCGATGATAATAGTTCTGCTGGTTGCGGCGCTTCTGTCGGGTATAACCTCCGCATACGAGGGTGAAAGCTTTGCGGATGTATTCATAATACTGTTTGTTGTGGTTCTCAACTCCGTGCTCGGTGTCATTCAGGAAAGCAAGGCGGAAAAAGCCATAGATGCCCTGAAAAGCATGACCGCGTCAACCTGTAGGGTCATGCGGGACGGAAAGATAAAAGTCATACACAGCGAAGACCTTGTCTGCGGCGACGTCATTCACCTGGAAGCCGGGGATGCTGTTCCCGCCGATGCCCGTGTGCTTACGTCCGCTTCCCTCAAAGCCGAGGAGGCTGCTCTTACGGGTGAGAGTGTTCCCGTAATAAAAGACCCTGCCGCAGTTGCCGAAAATGTGCCTCTCGGAGACCGTAAGGATATGGTCTATATGGGAAGTACGGTGGTTTACGGTCGCTGCACCGCGGTGGTATGTTCCACCGGTATGGGAACCGAAATGGGTAAAATCGCCACCGCTCTGACTATGGCGGAGGAGGAAAAGACCCCCCTTCAGGTAAAACTTGCCGGACTCAGCAAGATACTTACAATACTCGTTCTCGGCATATGTGTGGTTATGTTTGCCGTAGGTATCATACGCGCCGGAGGTTTCTCCGCCGACGTGGTACTCGATACCTTTATGCTGGCGGTGAGCCTTGCTGTTGCCGCCATTCCCGAAGGACTTGCGGCAGTCGTCACTATAGTTCTTTCCATAGGTGTTACCAAGATGTCCAAACGGAACGCCGTCATAAGAAAACTTACAGCGGTCGAAACACTCGGTTGCGCACAGGTAATATGTTCCGATAAGACCGGAACCCTGACTCAGAATAAAATGACCGTTGTGGACGTTTATGGTGCCGATAAGACCATGCTCGCCACAGCCATGACTCTTTGTTCCGACGCCGAACCCGGTGATGACGGTCAGGCGGTGGGTGAACCTACCGAATGTGCCCTTGTCAATTATGCCACAGGGCTGGGACTTATAAAGACTGATCTCAAACAGCGCCTTCCCCGCATAGGAGAGGCCCCCTTTGATTCTCAGCGGAAGATGATGTCCACCGTTCACCGTAAGGGGAATGAGGTCGTCCAGTACACAAAAGGCGCGCCGGATGAGGTTCTGCGCCGTTGCAGGTACATCCTTGACGGAGTTGTCCGTCCCATAACGGAAGAAGATAAAAAGCGTATTCTGGAAGAAAACAAACGTATGGCGGATAAGGCTCTCCGTGTTCTTGCCGCCGCTTACCGTGAGTATGATGCCGCTCCCTCCGACAATTCTCCGGAAAATCTGGAAAAGGACCTTGTATTCCTCGGTCTGACCGGTATGATAGATCCTGTCCGGCCCGAAGTCCGCGCTGCCGTTGACGAATGCCGTCAGGCGGGTATAAAGGTCGTCATGATAACCGGGGACCATATCGATACCGCCGTGGCTATCGCGACGGATCTCGGTATAATCAACGACAGAAGTCAGGCTGTTCAGGGTTCTGCCCTTGACAGCATGAGTGATGAGGAACTGGAAAAAGCGATAGAAAAATACAGGGTTTACGCCCGTGTTCAGCCCGAACATAAGGTCCGCATCGTAAATGCCTGGAAAAAACACGGTATGGTTACTGCCATGACCGGAGACGGTGTCAACGATGCCCCCAGTATCAAAAGTGCGGATATAGGCGTAGGTATGGGTATTACAGGTACCGATGTCACCAAGTCCGTTGCGGATATGATCCTTGCCGACGATAACTTTGCCACCATCGTTTCCGCAGTGGAAGAGGGCAGACGTATCTATGCCAACATACGCAAATCCATACAGTTCCTGCTTTCCTCAAACCTCAGTGAGGTCGTAAGCATTTTCTTTGCCACTATCCTCGGCTTCACAATACTTCAGCCGGTCCACATTCTCTGGATAAACCTTATCACGGACTCCCTGCCCGCCCTTGCTCTGGGTATGGAGGAAGGCGAGAAAGACGCCATGAAGCGCAAACCCCGCCGTTCCAAGGACGGTATTTTTGCCGGAGGCGCAGGCTTTGATGTCGTATATCAGGGCATTCTTGTTTCGGTTCTTACCCTTGCGGCATACTTTATAGGCCACTATATCGAGCAGGGAGTATGGGAGATCACAGACAGCCCCGATGGCACAACAATGGCATTCCTTACCATGTCCATGGCTGAGCTGTTCCACGCTTTCAATATGAGAAGCCGCCGCGGATCAGTGTTCACACTGTCCCGTCAGAACTGGTTCCTCTGGGGCTCTGCCGGAGCGGCTCTGTTGCTCACCACCGCCGTCATCTATGTTCCTTTCCTGAAGAATGCTTTCGGCTTCGAATCCATTTCTCTGCTGGAATATGCCGTTGCTCTCGGTCTTGCGTTCCTGATAATCCCCTTGGTTGAGCTTGTGAAGTTCTTCCAGAGACGTTTCAGTAAAAGACATGGCAACGATATTGCCTGATCCCACGATGAATTCTGTTTTCTGAATAAAAAGAAACACCTGCGGTAAATCCGCAGGTGTTTTTGTTCCGGAAAAAATGATCGTTTTATCAGCCTTCGGATGGCTGAGTGTCAAAGGTGAACTTTCCTTTGAACCGGAGGACTCTGTTTCCCTCGCCGTCAATTTCCGTTGTTATGTTTTCCGCCTTCAGTGTTCCGGAGCTTTCCGTACTGATGGTATCGTTTATGAGATCCGTGAGAACTTCTTCTATGCCCAGGGAAGAAAGCATCTCCGGGTCTATCTGAACGTCAGAGACCCTGAAAGCTTCCACCGATACTTCTATTCTGCCGTTTTCCCCGACAGAGAGGACGGCATCAAGCCTGAGTGCCGAACTCTGGGGGAGAAAAACCATCAGAAGAGGCGGAAGAGTACCTCCGGTCAGCGTCTGTATTCCGTCTTTGCTCATAGAACCGGACAGAATTATCTTTCCGTCAGATTCTCCGAATACCATCCGGAGATCGCTTACGGGGTAAAATGCACTGCTGTTGCGCCGGATGAATTCATTTGTTGAATCCTCCGACAGCGTCACATTTACCGGCAGAGCAGTGACGGTTTTCAGCTTGTCCGCTATGACCTGCATAAAATCAAGCTTTTCTGGGATCCTTGCGTTTCCTCTTACCCCCATACCTATGCCGAGGAGAAAAACGCCTGCAAACAGCACCACGCATGCTATCAGCAGTGCCGACGCCCCTGCCGCCTTTTTCAGTTTCGCCTTTCCGAAGCTCCTGCCGCAGTTCGGGCAGTACTTCATTCCGTCGGGAAATTCCGTCCCGCATTTTTTACAGATCATTTTACACCTCCGAGTTTTTTCTGTCACTAAGGAGTATATGAATACAGGGGGAGAAAATATTCGCTTTTTTCGGTAAAATTTGGTGATATTTTTTTTAACTTTGAATCGTCCGAACCGGTCAAGTCTTGACAAAACCGTAAAAAAGAGGTATTATATGAAATATATAATGGCTAAGTATATACTTTATAAGGAAAAACGTGTACCGCAGAGCCTTCTGCGGGGAAAGGCTGCGTATGATTGCAAGCATGACCGGGTACGGCAGAGCCGTAGGAGAAAGCCGCGGAAAAAGTATTACCGTGGAGATAAAATCGGTCAACCACAGATATTTTGAACTCAATTCCCGTGTTCCGAGGATTTATATGCAGCTGGATGATATAATGCGCCGGTATCTGCAGCAGCGTATAGTCCGGGGAAAGATAGACGTGAATATTTCCGTTGCACTGCTTCCCGATGCTCCGAAGGGGCAGGTCCTTGTGAATAAAACCCTTCTCGGGCAGTATATAGATGCGATATACGAAGGCGCGGATGCTTACGGACTCAAGCATGATCTCACAGCTTCAACTATTCTGAGACTTCCCGATGTCATCACTTCGGCGGATTCCGAAGAAGATTCCTCCGATATCTGGGAGGATGTCCGTCCGGTGCTCGACAAGGCTGTGGATATGTTCATTGCCCGTAGACAGGCTGAGGGTGAGAACCTTGCGGCGGATATTATCGGCAAATGCGGGTTTATTGAGGAAAATGTGGCAAAAATAGAAGCGTATGCTCCGGAACTTCTCAGGGATTACCGCAACAGGCTTGAAACCAAAATACAGGAGCTTCTTGAGGACAGGCAGATCGATGAGCAGCGTCTCCTGACAGAGGTTGCCATAATGGCGGACAAACTTGCCGTGGACGAGGAGACTGTGAGACTGAGGTCCCATTGTCAGGCAATGAAGCAGATGCTGTCCTCCGGTACAAGCAACGGTAAAAAAATGGACTTTATCGTTCAGGAAATGAACCGTGAGGTCAACACCATTTCATCCAAAATCGGAAATATTGACGTCACGAAAATTGCAATAGAACTGAAGAACTGTATCGAAAAGATCCGTGAGCAGATCCAGAACATAGAATAGGGTGGCGCTATGAAGATGATAAATATCGGCTTCGGCAATCTCGTGGCTTCCTCGAGGCTTGTCACGGTCGTAAGCCCCGATTCCGCTCCTGTCAAAAGAATAGTGCAGGAGGCGAAGGAAAAGGCTACTCTTGTGGACTGCACCTGCGGCAGAAAAACAAAATCCGTAATACTGACCGACAGCGGACATATAATTCTTTCCGCAGTCAGCGGTGATACCATCGCCGCCAGAGTCAACGGTAAGGAAAATGATACAGACGGAGAGGAAGATCACTGATGGCTGAAATATATGTGGTTTCCGGTCCTTCGGGATCAGGAAAGGGTACGATCCTCGGGCAGGCCGTGCCGAAGCTTGGGAATGTGTACGTTTCCGTGTCCATGACCACCCGTAAACCCAGGGAGGGTGAGGTCGATGGGGTGAGTTACCACTTCGTTTCCAGGGATGAGTTTCTGAAAAACGTCCGGGAAAACGGAATGCTTGAATACGCCGAGTATTGCGGCGAATATTACGGAACTCCGAAGGCGCCGGTCATCCGTGCGGTGGAAGAGGGAAAAGACGTGGTCCTTGAGATAGATACCGCCGGAATGAAGCAGGTCAGGGATAAGCTTCCCCATTGCGTCACAGTGTTCATCGCGCCTCCTTCTCTGGAAGAACTGGAGAAGCGTCTGAGGGGAAGGGACCCTAACGAAAAGAAAATTGATCAAAGACTTGCAAAAGCCCGTCAGGAGATGACGCTTGCCCCCGATTATGATCATACCGTGGTCAATGACGGACTTGAGGCGGCGGTGGATAATTTCTGCCGCATAGTTTCTTCCGGCAGAGAAAAGACCGAAGGACGTACTTCCGAAGATAGATAACTCTGTGTCCCGGAGCAGACCGACATACTTCGCGGACTGAAAAATATAAATAAATTTTCAAGGTCGGAGACAGGAGAACATACCATGTTGTATCCCGCAGTAAACGAACTTATCAAAGGCGAAAACAAATGTCGTTATTCCCTCTGCATTGCCGTCGCCACAAGAGCAAGGCAGATAGCCGAAAAGGCTGAGGAAAACGGTGTGAAACTTACCGAAAAGCCCATAAAGATGGCTGTCAACGATTTTGCCACCGGGGAAGCCCGTTTTTACGAAAAACACGAATAAGCAATGGAGCGTCTGTGCGTAACCGTTGCGGTGGAATCCGTTCCTTATAAAGCGGATATTCCCTACAGTTACACCGTTCCGGAGAATATGGAGGCGTCTGCCGTTGCCGGGGCTTTGTGTACCGTTCCATTCGGCAGATCCGACCGTAAGACCCGTGCAGTGGTCCTTGAGACCTTTATGTCCGGGGATACGTCGGGGCTGAAACCCGTTACGGAGTTTGCCCCCGAAGGTGTGTATACATCTTTTCTCGGAGCGGAAACTCTTCAGCTTGTCCGTTATCTGAAGGAAAAGACCTTCTGTACTCTTTTTGAGGCTTACCGTACAGTCATGCCCTCCGGCAGCCTTTCCATGAAGCGGCTTGACCGGACTGAGGTCTGTGCGGAGTATATTGACTGTCCCTGCGCAGATGAGGTGCTGCAAAAGGCTGAAGCCGAAAAAGCCTCCGTCGCGGCTGTCAATCGGGGCAAGGTCTTGCTTGAGCTTAAAAAAGACGGAACACTTTCTCTGAAACAACTCTGTTCCGTGACCGGAGTTTCTCCGGCAGTGATCCGTACCATGGCCAAAAACGGTGTACTTAAGCTTACACATCGTGTGGCGGAACGTGATCCACTCAGAGGTCTTGATGTTCCTTCCGGCGGCGGAGAAGTCATTCTCAACGGAGAACAGCAGCAGGCATATGACGAAATGTTTTCCCTTTTGGGAAGCGGCAAGACACATTTGCTTTACGGTGTTACCGGAAGCGGCAAAACCCTTGTTTACATCAGACTTATTGATGAGGTTCTTGCCCGCGGGCAACAGGCTCTGCTGCTTATCCCCGAAATATCTCTTACTTTTCAGATAGTCCGGCGGCTTTACGGCAGATACGGAAAAAAACTCGCCATTCTTCACAGTGCGCTCTCAGACGGGGAAAGATGCGACACCTCCCGGCTTATAGCTTCCGGAGAGAAGACCGTGATAGTCGGCACCCGCTCTGCTGTATTTGCTCCGGTGAAAAATCTCGGAATAATAATAATCGATGAGGAGCAGGAAAATACCTATAAATCCGAGCAGTCTCCCAAATATCACGCCCGGGACGTCGCCACTTATATCGTATCCCGGCGCAAAGCACTGCTTGTCCTGGCGTCCGCAACCCCGTCTTTTGAGACTTTTTACGGGGCTGAAAGCGGTATTATAGGGCGTTCGGTACTCCGTAACCGTTTTAATTCCCAGCCTTTGCCCAGAATTCTTGTGGCGGATATGCACCATCAGCTGATGTCCGGCTCAAGGGGGCATATAAGCGATATTCTTGCCGGGGAACTTGAAAAAAACCTTTCAGCGGGCGAGCAGAGTATTCTGTTTATCAACCGCCGGGGGTACAATACCGTGGTCAGTTGTGTGAAATGCGGCACCACTGTGACCTGCCCGTATTGCGGTATACCCATGACATATCACCGTCCTGAGGACAGGCTGATATGCCACTATTGCGGAAACACCTGCCCTGTGCCGGAAAACTGCGAAAAATGCGGCAGTAAAAATATGAAGTTTTCGGGAGCGGGGACTCAGAAAATACAGCAGCAGCTCCAGACGATGTTTCCGAAGGCCCGACTGTTGCGCATGGATGCGGACACGGTTACCGGCAAGACCGACAGAGATGAAATCCTTACCGCCGTCAGAGAGAACAGATGCGATATTCTTCTCGGGACCCAGATGATAACCAAGGGGCTGGATTTCCCGAATGTTACCCTCGTAGGTGTTCTCAATGCGGATATGTCCCTGTATTCTTCTGACTTCAGGGCTTACGAAAAGACCTTTTCCGTTATAACCCAGGTAGTGGGACGTGCCGGAAGAGCGGAAAAAAGCGGACGGGCTGTCATCCAGACGTTTTCACCGGCTCACCGTGTACTGAATTTTGCGTTCCGTCAGGATTACGAGGGCTTTTATGAAAGCGAAATAGCGTTCCGCCGCACAATGCTTTATCCGCCCTTCTGCGACATGTGTCAGGTAACTTTCATCGCTCCGACTGAAAAAAGAGCTTTTGATGCGGCAAACGATTTTCTTGAAAGACTGAAAAGAATGACAGAGGGGCGTAAGGACCTGCCGCTGCGTGCCATATGTCCGAAGGCTACATCGGTACCCATGGTGGACGGGCAGTACCGGGTGAGAGTTCTGATAAAATGCAGGGATATTCACCCACAGCGTCAGCTTTTGTCCGAACTGTACGTTGAATTTGTTTCGGACAGGGCAAATAAGGACGTAACGACCGGTATAGATATGAATCCGGCTGTCATATATTAGGAGGAAAAATATGGCTGTAAGACAGATAGTCAAAGAGGGTGACGAGGCTCTCACAAAGGTCTGCAGACCCGTCACCGCATACGATAAAAAACTCAGGCAGCTTGTTGACGATATGAAACAGACACTGAAAAAAGCCGACGGACTGGGGCTTGCCGCTCCGCAGGTCGGGGTTCTCCGCCGCCTGTTCATATTCGTGGATGACGATGAGCAGATGAAAGAAGTTATAAATCCCGTCATAACCGCTGCTGAGGGTGAGCAGGAGGCAACGGAGGGGTGTCTTTCCGTTCCCGGCGTCTGGGGAAAGACCCTTCGTCCGGCAAAGGTTACGGTGGAAGGCTTTGACGTAGACGGCAATCCCGTGAGCTATACCAGAACCGGGATAACCGCGGTTTGCTTCTGCCACGAAACGGACCATCTGGACGGGAAACTTTTCAGGATTCATGTTACGGAATATGTGGACTACGAGGAACGGTAAATGAAAATACTTTTCATGGGAACATCCGATTTTGCTGTCGCCTCTCTTAAAGCTTTGGCGGAAAGCGGCGAGCATGAGATATGTGCCGTAGTCTCCCAGCCGGATAAACCGAAGGGAAGAGGGTATGTACTTACTCCAACTCCGGTAAAGGCATATGCCTTGCAGCAAAACCTGGAGGTCTTTACTCCGGAAACCCTTAAGGACGGCGCGTTGATTCCTCTTCTGGAAGAAAAAAAGCCGGAATGTATAGTTGTGGCTTCTTACGGTAAAATATTACCTGAATATATTCTTTCTTTTCCGGAATACGGGTGCGTGAATGTTCATGCCTCACTGCTTCCGGAATACCGCGGCGCCGCCCCGATAAATGCCGCCATAATCGACGGAAAAAAAGAGACCGGCATTACGACCATGCTTATGGATGCGGGGCTTGATACCGGGGATATGCTTCTTAAGAGTAAGGTTGATATACTTGACAGCGATGATGCCGGAACCCTGCACGACAAACTTGCCGAAGAGGGTGGCAAGCTTCTTCTCCGGACTCTTAAAGGTCTTTGGGAAGGATCTGTGGTACCTCAGAAGCAGGAGGGTCAGTCCAGTTATGCTCATATGATAACCGCTCAGACAAGGAAAGTGGATTTTTCAGTTTCAGCCAAAAAGGTCTTTGATCTTGTCCGGGGGCTGAGTCCCGTTCCCACGGCAACGGCGGTGGCTGTTCTTTCCGACGGAAGACAGCTGGGGGTAAAGCTTTTTGCGGTTGAACCTGTTTCCGGATCCGGACAGCCGGGAAAAGTCATTGACAGTAAAACGCCCGTTGTTGCCTGCGGCAGCGGTGCAGTGAAAATAGTATCTCTTCGTCCCGACGGTAAGAATATTATGTCGGGGGAGGCTTTTGCAAGGGGTTACAGCGTGGAAAGATTCCTGTGATCCCGGAAAGGTCATGGTATGGGTTGGTATATTGATTATTGGTATGTGGTTCTTGTTGTTCCCGCAATCATATTGTCCCTTATTGCACAGATATCCGTCAAAACCACCTACAGCCGCTATTCCCGGGTGGCGTCCTCGAGCGGACTGACCGGGGCTCAGGCGGCGATGTCCGTTCTTCGTAATCACGGGGTCTTTGATGTTTCCGTGGGACAGATAGCCGGGACACTTACGGATAATTTTGATCCGAGAAAAAAACATATAAGTCTTTCTCAGGGTGTTTATGACGGTTCCTCCGTTGCCGCTCTGGGAGTTGCCTGCCATGAAGCGGGACATGCGGTACAGTACGCCGAGGGCTATACTCCGATCAAAATACGCAACACAATCCTTCCTGTGGCGAATTTCGGCTCAGGGCTTTCGGTTCCGCTTATATTTGTGGGCTTTTTGTTCAACTGGGGTATACTTGTTGATATCGGAATTGCCCTTTTCATGTTTGTTGTGCTGTTTCAGCTTGTGACTCTTCCGGTGGAGTTTGACGCTTCCCGTCGGGCGGTTAAAAGCCTTGAAAGCTCCGGGATGCTTTCCTCGGAGGAACTCAGCGGGACAAAGAAGGTCCTCCGGGCCGCCGCCATGACGTATGTTGCCGCTTTTGCCGTATCTCTCGCACAGCTTCTGAGGCTGATCCTCATAGCCTCCGGCAACAACAGAAGGAGAGACTGATGTTTTATCCTGCGGATATGACCTTTGAGCAACTGACGGACTTTGTCGTTGCTCAGGAACTTCCCAAGTTCAGGGCGGGGCAGATAGCAAAATGGCTCGCCTCGGGAGTCTTCGATTTTGAACAGATGACGGATCTTTCGAAGCCTCTCCGGGAAAAACTTTCCAGGTGCGCGTCACTGCCGGTCATCGACCCCGTAAAGAAACTTGTTGACCCCGACGGAACGGTCAAATATCTTTTCCGCTTGCATGACGGCGCACTGATTGAGACAGTGGTGATGAATTACAGACACGGAAACAGTGTCTGCATCTCCTCTCAGGTCGGCTGCCGTATGAACTGCGCTTTCTGCGCAAGTTCCCTTACTGGATTGCAGCGTTGCCTTACCGCGGGCGAAATGCTGGCACAGATAGAATATGTCAACCGGGAAAACAAAGTTTCCTCCGTGGTCGTCATGGGCATAGGTGAGCCCTTTGATAATTTTGACAATATCGTTCTTTTTCTCAGGAATATTTCCGATCCGAGAATATTCGGGCTGAGTCTGCGTCACGTTTCCGTTTCAACCTGCGGTATCGTTCCGAAGATAGATGAGCTTGCGGCGATGAAACTGCAGCTTACTCTTTCTGTTTCTCTGCATGCTCCGGACGATGAGACCCGGAATAAGATAATGCCTGTGAACAGAAAATGGAACATTTCTCAGCTGATGGATGCCTGCCGCAGATACATTGCATCCACCGGGCGGCGGATATCGTTTGAATACACCCTTATTGACGGGATAAATTCTTCACCGGCGCAGGCGGAGAAACTTGCGGCACTGCTGAAAGGAATGCTCTGCCACGTTAATCTTATCCCCGTCAATTATGTAATGGAACGTGGAATGAGACCCGCACCCCCGGAGGCTGTAAGGAAATTTCAGTCTGTACTCGAAGACCGGGGCATCAATGTCACCGTCCGCCGCACCCTCGGCGAAGAGATAAACGCAGCCTGCGGACAGCTGCGTCACGTTTCCTCCAAAGAGAACAGCTGAAAGATCAAAATACATATATTACTCTGGACCCAAAGGGGGGTATACTATGAAAATCTACGCAAAGACGGATGTGGGTAAGGTCCGGCAGAATAATCAGGACAGCTTCTGCTGCCGTGAATTTGACCGCAACTGCGCCTATGCCCTGGTATGCGACGGTATGGGCGGACATCAGGCGGGCAATATTGCCAGTTCTCTTGCCACCCGTGTCATAGAAAAAGAGCTTCAGGATGCCCGGGACGGGTTTCGCAACCGTAATATCGAAAAACTTCTTGCTTCAGTGATAATCCGCGCCAATGACAGCGTTTTTGCGGCTTCCATCAGAGAGGAATCCCTCAAAGGAATGGGTACCACCGCCGTCCTTGCGATGATTGTCGACGATACTCTTTACGTCGCTCATGTTGGAGACAGCCGTGCCTACGGCATTGACCGTGACGGTAAGGCTGTGAAGCTTACAAAAGACCACTCTGTCGTACAGGAAATGATAGATCTCGGAGAGATAAGCGAGGCACAGGCAAACGATCATCCGTACAAACATATGATTACCCGTTCCGTAGGTATTTCCCCGGATGTGAAGGTGGATACCGCTACATGCCCGAGGTCGGAATTCCGGTATGTGCTTCTTTGCTCCGACGGGCTTTCGAATCTCGTGAGTTCCGAGGAAATGTCAGACATAGTTACGGTGGATACGGAAAACGCTCCCCAGGCACTTGTGGACCTTGCCAACAGCAGGGGCGGTACAGATAACATAACCGCCGTTATAATCGATTGTTCCGACGGAGGTAACGACAGGTGAAGGAACTTGTAGGCACTGTTCTGGGCGGAAGATATGAAATACAGGAAATCGTCGGCGTCGGGGGAATGTCCATAGTCTATAAGGCTTACGACACCCTTGAGAAAAAGTACGTCGCCATAAAAGTCCTGAAGGATGAGTATATCACAGATCCCCGTTTCAGAAAACGTTTTCTGAACGAATCCCGTGCCATCGCCATGCTGTCCCACCGCAATATCGTGGACGTGTATGACGTTAATTTCGAGGGTGACGTTCAGTATATCGTGATGGAATATATTGACGGCAGGACCCTTAAGGAGTATATCGACTATTCCGGAGCTTTGTCTGTTCCGGAGGCGATAGGCTACTGCAAACAGATACTGAAGGCTCTGCGCCACGCACATGAGCGCGGAGTCATCCACCGTGACGTCAAGCCTCACAATATAATGCTTCTCGACGACGGAACCATAAAAGTAACGGATTTCGGAATAGCCCATGTTTCAAATTTTGAAACGGTTACAATGACGGACACCGCCATCGGATCGGTCCACTATATCAGCCCGGAGCAGGCGAGAGGACTGGCCACTGACGAGCGTTCTGATATTTACTCCACGGGTGTTATGCTTTATGAAATGGTTACCGGAAAGCTTCCTTTTACCGGTGATACCGCCGTGGCAGTTGCTTTGCAGCAGGTTCAGCAGAAGCCGAAGCCACCGAGAGAGATAAATCCCGATATTCCCGTAGGTCTTGAGCAGATAATTCTCAAGGCGATGATGAAGGATCCCGCCAAGAGATATCAGCATGCCAAGGAAATGCTCATAGATCTGAAAATAATCGAAGATGACCTCAATATGGTCTTTTCGTACGATCTTACCGACACTCTCCCGAGTCAGACGGATAAAAATCACGGACATGCTGTTTCCTCCGGGGATCAGAAAAAACCGGCAGGTGCGGTTGCAGATCAGGAAAAGAAAAAAGGAAAGCCTGCCCGGACGCCGGCTTCCTCTTCCGGCACATCGTCCGAACCGGGTAAAATGAAGAGCTACAGAAAGAAAAAAAGCAAGAAGAATTATAAATGGCGTGTTTTCCGCAATAAACTCATTGCCGTATCCTCGGGTGTTTTCCTGGCATTGCTGCTGGTTCTTGTGGGCTACGGGACAATGCAGACCGTGGTGAACAATCTAAGACAGGAGCTCATTTCCGTCCCGAATTTTCTGGGTAAACCCGCAGATGAAATTGTGGACGACGTCCGTTATACCGTAAATTTCAAGTTTGAACAGGTCAAGGAATATAATTCAACCTTCGGAGAAGGGCTCGTGGTAGCCCAGTCTCCCGATCCGGGAGCGCGATATCCTTCCGGAAGCGTTATCACTTTGACCGTGAGTCTGGGTAAAAGAAGCACCACCGTTCCCACGGTGAGAGGACTCCCCGAGGCTCAGGCGGAAAATGCGCTTCGCCGCAAACAGCTTTTATGTGAGGTCATACGGGAGCAGAACGATACTGCCGAAGAGGGAACTGTTCTGAGGGTCTCTCCCGCTGAGGGAAGCACTGTATACGAGGGAACCACGGTCAAGATCTATGTCGCATTCAAGACTGCGGTGACCCAGGTAAGGGTTCCCAACGTGGTGGGCGATACAAAGGAAGTTGCAATGACGAAGCTTTATCAGGCGAAACTTGACACTGTTCTTCGTGAGGAATATAATTCCACTGTTCCTGAGGGTCAGGTAATAAGCCAGAGTATTGAAAAGGATCACGTTGTGGATCAGGGAACGGCAATAATCATCTACATCAGTCTCGGTCAGAAGCCTCAGGATGCCACGGAAGTATTTGATTACTATGAGTACGATTCAGAATGGTGAAGGGTAAGATATACAAGGGCGTCGGCGGACTCTATACCGTGAAGACCGAAAACGGGTTTGAACAGTGCCGCGCCCGCGGTATATTCCGCAAGGACGGCACGGTGCTCTGCGTTGGTGACGACGTCGAGATCCGGAGCGGAGTAATAGAAGAACTCTTGCCTCGCCGCAATAACCTTTCCCGCCCGCCTGTGAGCAACATTGACCGTCTTTTCATAGTATCCGCGTTTTCCGATCCGTCGCCGGACCTGTATAACATAGACAAGATGATAACCGTTGCCTCATGGCACGGGATAGAACCCGTTCTGGTGTTCAATAAAGCTGACCTTGCCGATGCTGTCGGTCTGGAAAGGATATACTCCGCACTGCCCTACCGTATAGTAAAGCTTGAAGCGGACAAACCGCAACTCTGCGCAGACGGACTGGAACAGATACGGAAACTTATCCGGGGAAAGGTCTGTGCCCTCGGCGGACTTTCCGGAGTCGGAAAGTCTACTCTTCTGAATGCCCTTGATCCCTCCGTATGCCGGCAGACCGGTGAGATCAGCCGGAAATTGCAAAGGGGAAAACATACTACCCGGGCCGTTGAACTTTTTGACATCTGCGGCGGAACCGTCGCTGATACTCCCGGTTTCGGAAGTATAGATTTTGAGGAATTCGGCATCAGGGACAGATCCGGATTACCGGATTGCTTTGCGGAATTCAGACCTTATTCTGACAAATGCCTCTTCAGTGACTGTACTCACCGTAAGGAAAAGGGATGTGCTGTTCTCGAGGCTGTGAGAAACGGTGAGATTCCGGCTTCCCGGCACTCCGATTATCAGCGTATGTATGATGAGATCGGGGAGTATAAGGCCTGGGAAGAGAAGCGAAAGGCAGAGAAAAAATGAACGCATATATATTCTGCTGGTCAGAAAGTGACCGGCACCCCGGTTACGATATATCCTCCGGCGACCTTGTCATTGCCGCAGACAGCGGCTTTTTGTATGCGCAACGGTGCGGAGTGACCCCTGATATTGTTCTGGGAGATTTTGATTCCATAGACGGAAGCAGTGTTCCTTCCGGATTTGACAGAATAACTCTTCCGAGAGAGAAAGATGACACCGATGCTCTTTACGCCGTGAAACTTGCTTTGAGTAAGGGTTGTAATGGTATCTACCTTGCCGGAGGTATGGGCGGAAGACTTGACCATACACTTGGGGCTGTTTCCGTGCTCCGCTACGCTTCAGAAAAAGGAGCAGAATGCGGCATGGATGACGGATATACCAGGGTTTTCTATGTGAGATCCGGACAGACTGCCGAGATGAAATATGACCCTGAGGTAAGGTATATATCTTTCTTTCCGTCGGAATCGGCATCTACGATAACTGTAAAGGGACTTCACTATACTCTTGACGGTTACGTTTTGCGTGCGTCGGATTCCATTTGTGTTTCAAACGAGTTTAATCCGGGTGTTTCCGGCTCCGTAACTGCGGAAAAAGGGGATATTATAGCTGTTATGATAAGACGGTCATGATGTTTCAGGTCATGGTGTTTTATAAAAAATCTTTAAGAAAGGAGTGATAAAGATAGGCTGGCTTTTTAACAGAAAAAAGAATACGGCAAAAAAACCGAAGGCTGTTGCTTTTGTGGATTATGAGCACTGGTACATATCCATGGACAGGTTTTTCCATACCAAGCCCGATATCAAGGCATGGGTCGACGACATAACCCTGAGGGCTGATGTCAGAGAGATTCTGTTTTTCGGGGATTTTTCCAATCCCGCACTTTCGGCGGAGATACCAAAGATCCGCTCTTTTTCCAGCAGAATCATTGAGACCCGGAACGCCAATCCGAAGATCGAAAAAGATTTTACGGATTTTATAATGCTTGATTATATTTATCAGCGGGCGCATGAGGATGATACGGTGGATATGTTTATTCTTTTCACCGGGGATGCTCATTTCAACTCCGTCAGCGCATTTCTCAAGACCTTCTGCCACAAAGATGTGGGAATTTTCGGAGTCCGGAACGCTTTTTCAATGCAGCTTAAGCAAACTGCCACGTGGTGGGAGGAAGTTCCTCTGCCCGAGGAGAGGCTGAAACCGTATTTTGAAATGATTCTGAAGAATATGGATTACCTGGAGCAGAACGGTAAGAAGAATTCCCGCATTACTCTTAACAAGACCGTGGAATATGTCGCTTCCTCCAACAGAGTAGGCATCAAGACCATTCGTGAAGCCATGGACAGACTTGTGGATTTCGGCTACGTCCATACCGGAGACGTTAATATCGGTAAAAATAAAGTGATCCAGATTTCAGCTGACTGGAAAAAGGTTGCCGAGGATGGGATATATTCCCGTCAGACAATGAAACCTAAATCTGTTAAGGTTTCAAAACCGCGCCGTCCCGGTCCATCTCGTCCCAGGAAGAATCCTCCGGTGGCGAAGACTGAGACAAAGAAAAATTGAGCATTGCTTTTTGTAAGACGGTGAGATTTTCCCTCCGGGGTATCTCACCGTTCTTTTTTATGCTCAAAAAATGCGCACAGTTATGCGAAATTCTACGGCAGGTAGAGAGCGGTGAACAGGGTGTAGAGTATGCGGTTACTGCCGGGAGACAACGGGTCTTTGAATCGTTGAGCGTGAAAATGCGGGTATGGGTGTACAAAATCCGATAAACCGGGTATACTGTTAATGCGAAACGGTTAATCCGAAATCAACCACGTCATTCCGACAGAAGGTTGTGAGTTTCATACATACCGCATTGCTTTGCGGGATTCAGAAGAAAGGACGAAACACTTATGAAAAAGATCAACAATCGTAAAGACAACTGTAAAGCCGAAAACCGTCACAGACCCCTTTCGGAGACTATAGGCGCGATTCTTCAGGGAGTTTTTGCCGCAGGATTCTGCGGTGCCGTTTATAGCGAAGATGATGACGGCTTTTCCGACTGAAATAAGGTTTTAACAATACCTGAGAACACCGGGAGCGTTTCCCTTCGCTCCCGGCATTTTATTTGAGACAGTGTTTTCCGTTCCGGATATGTTTGTCCGGTGTGTATTTTTAAGAGGTCCGGTATGAAAGAAAAAAGAAAGATCAGTCTTGAAAAGACGGTGAGGATAATAACTCTTGCACCGGTTTCCGCCCTTGTTTGCCTGATAATGATGGCCTGCTTTCGATGGGAACTTTTTGGGAGTTCCGGGAATTTTTTCCTGTCGGTACTTTTTCTCACGGTTTTACCGGTACTTGCCTACCCTCTCCAGCCTCTCATTCCGCATTTCAGAAATGAGGGCAGGGAAGGGCAGCGGAATCTGGCGATGCTTCTGGCGGTCCTGGGATATGCTTCCGGAACGGCTGTGTCTTTCCTTCTGGACTTTCCTTCCGGACTCAAAGTCTTTTTCCTTACATATCTGTTTTCGGGTTTTTTTGTTGCGCTGTTCAACCGTTTTTTTCACATCAGGGCCAGCGGCCATGCCTGCGGAGTTGCGGGACCTGCGGCTTATATGCTGTATTTCCTCGGACTTCCCGGACTTGTGGGTATTCCGTTCCTTGCGGCTGTTTTCTGGGCTTCAATAAGAATGAAAAGGCATACGTTTGTGCAGCTTGTTGTGGGAAGTATTATTCCTTTGGTTTCTCTCGGACTGTCTTTGCTGATTATCCCCGCGTGACCGTAGCAGAAGAAACTTAAAGGCACGGAATTTTATTATACAAAAGAGATCTCACCGTCTTCCAGACGGTGAGATCTTTGTCAGGAAAAAGCTTCGATTATCGCTTTTGCCAGGCATTTTGCCGCGTTTTCCGCTTCTGTCATTGTGTTTCCGCAGGTACCTATCTCGGCGAGAAACGCTCCTGTGCTCAGATGTTGATTATACATGGAATTTCTCATCAGCAGCGGGCGCATAAGTCCCGGATACAGTTCTGCCGCCGATTTCTGAAGAGCCAGAGCCGTGCGCAGATTCTCTTTCCACCTAGGGTTCGGATCAGCCGTTTTCCCTGCGGCGGATATCAGCATGATCTGTGCCGTCTGCCCGTATTCAGTGTCTGTGACGGGTCTGTATTTTGTTCCCGCAGAGGTTATTATCGTGTCCCTGTGCAGGTCTATGACCAGAACTATTGACGGGTATTTTTCCAGATTCTCCTTGACCGCAGCTCCGGAAAGCAGATACGCGCCGGTGTATTTCGGATCGTCATACATCGTCCTGTCGTGCAGAACTCCTATGCCGTGTTTTTCCAGCTCTTCGGCAAGGATATCTCCGACGTGGACCACATTGTCCGAGGTGTCTTTGGATCTTGTTTTGTAAAATCCGTCTCCGTAGTAACCTTTTCCTTCGTCGTTATATCCTTCGGTTCCGTGAGTGTGATAGATAAGTACCTGAACCTCTCCCGAGGTACTGATCTTTATATCCGGAGGTTCCTCAAGAAGCTGCTCCGCATCGTATTTCCTGCCGGCCTCATTGTGTATGTATACGTTTCCGTAATGTTCAGAGGAGGAAGAGGGGATCATTGTCAGTGTCTTTACCGGCTTTGCTCCTTCCGGAATGAAATCCGGGTCTTCGGTTGCGGATTCCGAAGGTTTCTCCGTTGCGGGTTGCGCCGGAACGTCCCACTGTCGGTCCCGGCGTTGCAACGGTACCGTCAGGAGAAGGGCTGAACCTGTGGTTTGCTGCGGATATTTCAGGCTTATTGCCATACATGCCGCAACTGTTCCCACAGTAAGCATGGCGGCACAGCAGATAAGCAACCGTCTGTACGCATCTGCCGTCAGGCGGTAGGCGAATATGCGGGTCAGATCATGCCTTGTCATACGTCTCATCTCTCTTGTACGGGATAATAGTATTATATTCGGTTTCGTCCCGGATTATTCTGTTTTCAGAGAGATTTTGTCCTTGACATCGACGCCGAAATATGATATACTTGTGTCGATAACAATACCTATATAATAGAGATGCCGGCGGAAATGCCGGGACACAGAAAGGACGGTCAGATATGAAAAAAGTTTTTGCTGTTATCCTGCTTGCCGTAATGTCGGTTGCGCTGTTTGCCTGCAAGCCGGCGGATCCCGACCCCACTCAGCCGCCCACGGACGATCCGGTCAGACCTACGTCGCCTTCTGTTGAGATTCCTACGGAAGACCCGGAAAAAGAGCGGCTCGCGCGTGAGCTCTATGAAAGTATTTTCGAGTCCCGGAACGCGAACGACGGTTCCGTGTACTGTTCCTATAAGGTTACTGTCAAAAACCTCACGGGTAAATATATGCTGAAGGCTGCCTGCACCGCTCTTCTTGCAAGCCATGAGTATTCGAACCTTACCACCAAGGCATCCTCTGTTTCAGGTGAGGAGATCCGTAAGTATATCGCTGCGCTTTTCGGTAATACGGAGGTCACGTTTACATCTTTCAATCTTGAAAATGTCGGATCATTCACATATAATCCTGCGTCGGATTCCTTTGCCGTGACTTACGAGGAGCAGTCTCTGCCCGTTCCCTGCTGGAGGTCTCTTGCAAGATGGGAATATTCCGGCGGAGAGCTTTATCTGTATGATGAGTACGTCAGAGTGGATTTCGATGAAAACGGTATGGCTAACCTGTATCCGAGTTCGGAGAAGACTCTTCTCATAACCCAGATGTCCGGTAAAGATTATATGTATCTGAACAATACTACCGCTGCCCTTGAATACGGCGCAAAATACAAGCACACCTTCCGGAAAGATTCCGAGGGCAATTATTACTGGATAAGTTCCGAACCTCTCAGCGGCAAATAAGCCGGGACCAGCGTTTTCCCGGATGTCATCCGGTCCCGTTTTTTTCCGAATAAAAAAATGCCCCGACTTTATGTCGGGGCGGGGATTTTTCTTACATCTGGGATTCGGTCAGAGCCTTCAGTACGGTTCTGTATATCTCCAGAGTCTTGTCTCTGAAGTTCTGAGCCATCAGCTCGGCCTGAAACTTCGTAGGCGTGTACATCTCTATTTTCATCAGCGTTCTGTCGTCATCTTTCAGAGCCAGGCGCAGGGTGAATTCGTCTTCGGTAAAGTCGCTTCCCTTGACTGTCTCCGCGGTAACTCCAATGTTACGGCAAAGGGCAGCCATTGCGTCCCCCGTTGCCGCCACAACACGTTCGCGAAGGGACATCGAAACATCTTTTTTAAGCGTTTCCGCCACATCATCACCGTTGTGGGTTATTTTTATGACCGTTATTCCGTCGTCATCTTTGTGAAGGGTTATAAGCTCAAGGTCGGCAAGTTCCTGTATGGCATCTGCCACATTGATATCGCTGATGCCGCAAACACCAAAGATATCATTGACGGTATATATGGTCAGGGGACAGCGTGCCGTTACCAGACATATGAGGATCAGAACTTTGAGCTGATGCTGTGATATGTTCATAACAATGCCTCCGTTTTCAGGCTGGATATTCATTGTAGCATATCCGTGTCGAAAAATCAAGAGGTTTGTCGAAAGTTCATAATTTATAATGAACCTTTTATTTTACGTCACTGCTCACAGCTTTTCTGAACATGGGGATGAAGGGGATGAGCGCGGCGCATATTACGGCGCAGATAATGCCTTCGGGCAGCATGTATCCGCCGTTGTAAACCAGTGCCCAGGTTATGGAATCAAAACCGTCCTGTGCCCACATTCCGAAGAACAGCGCGCCGGAAATGAAGTGGCAGACAAAACGGGCAAAGCACGCGCAGATCGCTGCGGGAACGATTGTCCAGGGCTTTCCTTTGCGGAAAAATGCGGCTACGGCAACGGAAGTGTATGCCAGAACATAATCTAGCAACAGGCATCCTACGAAAACTCCTGCGGACAGCCCCCAACCGGCGACTTCACCCACACCGAGTGCCAGCTGTATAAGAGAATAGCAGAATGCGGACATTATTCCCCACTTGGGTCCCAGCAGATACGCGGTCAGGATAAGGGGAACAAGGCTGCCGATGGTTATGGAACCTCCGTACGGAAACGGGGAGGACAGGGGGAAAAGCCCTACCACAGTGGAAAGCGCAACCATTACGGCGCATATAACGATGCATTTGACGGTGTTGTGTTTTTTCATAAAAAACACTCCTTTATAAATAAGTTACGGCATACCTTGCAAAGAAAAAGCCGCAGGACAATGCCTGCGGCGTAAATCGACAACTTCTGCATTCCCTACGTAGGTTTTATCCTAATCAGGTTATGTGAGTATTTCTCAACCTGTCGCACAGCGGCGGCAAGTACCCCAAGCAAAATATTCCGTTCCCGTGCATTATACAACTATGTCCGGGCTTTGTCAATAGTTTTTACAGAAATTTCGGAGGTATAGCGGTGGAGGAAATCTTTATCATCAATCCCAAGGCGGGCGGAGACGATCCGGAGGTGATCGCCTCAAATGTTCGGAAAATATATCCGGATGCTGAAATAGTATTTACGACTGCTGCGGGACAGATTCCGGAGCTCGTATCGGGCTATGGCGGGCGCAGAGTATTTGTGGTCGGCGGAGACGGGACTTTTTATGAG
>ERZ779889.384-NODE-384-length-56951-cov-8.511547_pt1 | contig 56951 bp, 47 predicted proteins | sample MGYA00511030_ERZ779889 | MGnify/ENA primary metagenome ERZ779889 (study PRJEB29588, sample SAMEA2160616) | human gut metagenome | biome: human gut; feature: human-associated habitat; material: faeces | place: Denmark | collected 2008/2010 ... | reverse complement strand
TCAAAAACTCATCCCAAATCATCGCACGATAAATTCAAAACAGCTTCTAATTGTCCTTTGTAATAATTGTAATTGTAACGCCTTGAGAGTTTTAAAACGGCATCCTTGCCTATGTGCATTTCCCCTTGGATATACTTGCGCGGCCCGGTGCAGATAGTTGCGTGTACCACCGAAAGTATCCGGATTGAGGTCTATAGCCGGACGGCTAATGCCAAGCCCATTGCCCGAATCTACGTTTCTATCAATTCCACATGTCCGCTTCTTGATTTTTATCCCGAAAAATTACTATCTTTGAAGCCAAATTACAAAGTACAAGAAAAGATGAAAAAGATAACCATTGCCATCGACGGATTCTCGTCGTGCGGGAAAAGCACCATGGCAAAAGACCTGGCGAAAGAAATCGGCTATATCTATATAGATAGCGGAGCGATGTATCGTGCCGTAACCCTTTATTGCATCGAGCATAACCTGTTCGGTCCGGACGGAGAAATAAAGACCGATGAGCTGAAGCAAGACATTGACAAGATACACATATCTTTCCGGCTGGACCCCGTCACGTCCCTTCCCCGCACCTGCCTGAACGGGAACGACGTGGAAGAACGAATCCGCACATTAGAGGTATCATCGAAAGTCAGCCCCGTAGCCACGCTTGGCTTTGTACGCGAAGCATTGGTCCGCCAGCAACAAGAGTTGGGCAAAGAAAAAGGCATCGTCATGGACGGACGGGATATCGGAACCACCGTATTCCCTGATGCGGAACTGAAGATATTCGTGACCGCTTCTCCCGCAATCCGTGCCCAGCGCCGGTACGATGAATTACGTGCCAAAGGCCAGCCAGCCTCTTACGAAGACATCCTGCATAACGTAGAAGAACGCGACCGCATCGACCAAAGCCGCGAGGTAAGCCCACTGCACAAAGCAGACGACGCGGTTTTACTGGATAACAGCCACATGACCATTACAGAGCAAAAAGAATGGTTGATTAACCAATTCAAACGTGCAGCCCAATGAAGGAACCGAACGGGAAAAAGATAGAAATCGATGAAAGTTCCGGATTTTGCTTCGGTGTGACCACCGCCATCAAAAAAGCAGAAGAAGAACTGGCAAAAGGAGACACCTTATATTGTCTGGGCGACATTGTACACAACGGGCAGGAATGCGAACGGCTGAAACAATTGGGGCTGATTACAATCAATCATGAAAAATTCGCCCGGCTTAACCATGTAAAAGTATTGCTCCGGGCACATGGAGAGCCTCCCCAAACCTACCGGCAGGCACAAGAGAACTGCATTGAAATCATTGATGCGACCTGCCCTGTAGTCTTGCGCCTCCAAAAACGCATCAAACAAGAATTTGATACGGAAAGCCCCGACGGGAAAGAGAAGCAAATCGTCATTTTCGGAAAAAACGGACATGCCGAAGTCTTGGGGCTGGTGGGACAGACCCACGGGAAAGCCATCGTTATCGAAAACCTGGAAGAAGCCAAACAACTGGACTTCAACAAGCATATCCGCCTGTATTCGCAAACCACCAAGTCGCTTGACGAATTCAGGGAGATAGTCGCTTATATCCAGTCACATATCATCCCTCCCACCACATTCCAATATTATGACACGATTTGCCGGCAAGTGGCAAACCGCATGCCTGAAATACGCAAGTTTGCCGCTGCGCACGACTTGGTTTTCTTCGTATGCGGACACAAAAGCTCGAACGGTAAAATCCTTTTCCAAGAGTGTCATAACGTCAACCCAAATTCGTATCAGATAGACAAACCGGAAGAAATAGACCCGCTTTTATTGCAAGAAGCACATTCTATCGGCATTTGCGGAGCGACCTCTACACCGAAATGGCTCATGGAAGCATGCAAAGAAGCCATTCTTTCGATGACAAAAAACTGAAAAAATAGAAGGGGATATACTTGCTTGTATATGAGATTTTTAATACCTTTGCCACATAAGAATAATTAACGAATGACATTTTTTTATGGGAACTATTAAATGTATTGGTATTCTGACTTCGGGAGGAGACGCCCCAGGTATGAACGCAGCCATCCGTGCCGTAACACGCTCTGCTATCTATAACGGCTTGAGAGTAAAAGGCATTTACAGAGGATACAAGGGATTGATTACAGGAGAAATTCAAGAATTCAAAACGCAAAACGTAAGCAACATCATCCAACAGGGAGGAACAATCCTGAAAACAGCACGTTGCCAGGAATTCAAGACCCCGGAAGGACGTAAGATTGCATACGAAACGATGCAACGTGAAGAAATCGATGCCTTGATTGTCATCGGAGGGGACGGTTCGCTGACTGGAGCACGCTTGCTGGCCCAAGAATACGACATTCCGTGTATCGGCCTGCCCGGAACCATCGACAATGACCTGTATGGCACAGATACAACCATCGGTTATGACACCGCACTGAACACCATTCTGGATGCAGTGGATAAGATTCGTGATACAGCCACCTCACACGAACGTCTCTTCTTCGTAGAAGTAATGGGACGTGATGCCGGATTCCTTGCCTTGAATGGCGCTATTGCCGCAGGAGCCGAAGCTGCAATCATCCCTGAATTCAATACGGAAGTAGACCAACTGGAGGAGTTCATCAAAAACGGATTCCGCAAGTCAAAGAGCAGTTCCATTGTGCTCGTTGCAGAGAGTGAAATCACGGGTGGAGCCATGCATTATGCCGAACGCGTAAAGAACGAATATCCGCAATATGACGTGCGTGTCACTATCTTAGGGCACTTGCAACGCGGAGGTAGCCCTACGGCACATGACCGTATCATCGCCAGCCGTATGGGAGTAGCCAGCATCCAAGCGCTCATGGAAGGCCAGCGCAATGTAATGATCGGTATCGAAAACGACCAAATCGTATATGTGCCGTTCAGCAAAGCCATTAAAAACGACAAGCCCATTGACCGTGAATTAGTCAATGTATTGCATGAATTGTCCATCTAAGGCTTAACACAATAAAGAATTGCCTCAAAACAGAAAATAACGTTATCTTATTCATATAGTTATCTTTCTGTTTTGAGGCAATTTCATAATCAGTCCTGAGGAACAAGACGAATGCCTTCTTTTTCCAATACGATTAAACGCTTCTTGTATAAATCGCCGACCGCCTTTTTAAATGTTTTCTTGCTTACCCCGAATGTATTATAAATCACAGCCGCATCGGTCTTATCATGCATCGTTGTAAATCCGCCCTGATTTTCAATGTATTGAAGCAAAGTTTCAGCAAAATCATCCACTTTCCCAAATCCTGCTTTTTGCAAAGTCAAATCAATCTTCCCGTCTTCGCGCACCTGCTTGACATAAGCCTGCACACGCTTTCCGGGACTTAACGGCTGAAATACCTCATTGTGATACAACATTCCGCCGAACTTATTATCCACAATGACTTTATAACCTAAATCAGTACGTTGCCATACCAACGCATCCACTTCTTCACCGGCTTCATATACCGGATGTTCTTTCGACAAGAAATGCTCCACTTTGGCAGAAGCGACAATACGGTAACTTTCCTCATCTACATATACATAGACAATATACCTTCCGCCTTTCACCATTTTCGCTTTCTGCTCCCGATAAGGAACAAACAAGTCCTTCATGAGCCCCCAATTCAAAAAGGCTCCATACTGATTCACCCATGCCACCTCCAAACAAGCGAACTCACCTACCTGAACGTATGGCTGTAAAGTGGTAGCAACCAACCGCTCATCCATATCCAAATAGATGAACACATTTAACATGTCTCCAGTCACGCAACCTTGAGGCACATAACGCTTCGGCAATAAAATTTCCCCATCTTCATCACCATCTAAATAGACACCGAAATCGACCTCTTTCACGACCTTCAGCTGATTGTATTTCCCTAATCTAATATGACTCATAAAAATAATTTTGATGCAAAGATAGAAAGTTTTTTCCATATATTTCGTATCTTAGCCGGATATAAGGGACATCCCGTATAAAACCAACCTATCAAACCATTATAAAGATTATGAAAAGACTTTTTTTAGCCATTGCCGTTATCACATCGGCATTTTTCTCCTTACCCTGCCAGGCACAAACAATTACTTGGGCGACATTCAACATCCGGTATGATAACCCTGCCGACCAATCGAACAACTGGCAATTCCGCAAAGACACCGTCACACGGTTCATCCAGGCACAAGACATGGACATCGTAGGCATGCAAGAAGTGCTGCACAACCAATTGGAAGACCTGCTGCAGCGCCTTCCTGGCTATAAATCTATCGGAGTAGGACGCGACGACGGGAAAACCAAAGGCGAATATGCTCCTATATTATATAAGGAAGACAGATTCGAAGTATTAGACAGCAATACGTTCTGGCTCTCGCAATATCCTGACAGCATAGGGTTTATCGGATGGGACGGAGCCTGCACACGCATTGCAACCTGGGCGAAAATGAAAGACAGGCAAAGCGGAAAAATCTTTATGGCAGTCAACACACATTTTGACCATGTCGGTGTTACTGCCCGACGGGAAGGCGCTTTGCTGATTATCCGGAAAATAAAAGAAATAGTAGGCGACCGCCCCGCGGTACTGACGGGCGACTTCAACGTAAACGACCAATCGGAAGCTTACCGCACCATTACCTCCAACGCATTCGTACTGAAAGATGCGGCTAAGATTGCCGGCAAACAGACGGGAGTGGACTACACTTTCCACAACTTCGGGCAAATTCCTTCAGAGCAATGCGAGAAAATAGACTTTATCTTTGTCACTCCGCAAATAAAAGTACTCGACAGTTTCATTCCGAAAGAAGCGGCACCGGGAAGCAAATTCCTTTCCGACCACAATCCGCAAATCGTACACCTTATATTATAACAATATATACAAAAGACAAAGTGACATGAAACAACAAAATCAAACAGAAGACCTTACCGGCCCGATGAAAATGATATTCAACTACAACAACATTTTCTTCAGCTTCTTCTACGATGATACCAGCGGATGCATTCACCGCTCCCGTGAATTTGCAGGCCGTCAATTACGAACAAGGGTTCTTGCGACGCGTTAAACGATCCCATACCACGGATACGGATGCTTTGATTGGCACCCGGCTGCCCCGAACTTCCGGTAATGTTCACACCGGTAGTCATCCCTTCCAGTTTCTGCTCCACATTCATCACCGGCACATCTTTCATCATATCGGCACGAATGGTATTGGCAGAGCCTGTAAAAGAAGACTTTGTAAAATTACCGTAACCCGTTACCACAATTTCTTGCAAGACTTGCGTATCAGGCTGCAAAATAATATTCACCTTGTTTCTTGAAGAAGGAATACGCACTTCCTGCGTCTTCATTCCAACGTACGAAACGATCAACACCGAGGCGTCTGAAGCTATTTCCAACGTATAATGACCGTTGATATCCGTTATAGTGCCCTGTGTCTCATTCCCTTTCACCGCAACAACGGCACCAATCAACGGTTCACCGTCTTCTGCAGATGTAATAAGCCCTTGCAATGTCCGGTTTTGGGCAGAAACAGCCTGACCAAACAAGAAAAAGGCAGTAAACATAAACAATACTCTCAATCTTAACATAAGTTTTCTGATTTTAGCTACTTTCGTCTACCGCAAAACAAGCACCAAACATCCTCTTCGACTATTAATAATAGCAACTTTCTACAAAACAAAGGATTAGCGGGCTATTCAGCTAAAAATACGCTACGGAAAAGGAAAGCCATTGTGGAATTTATCCACAATCCGGTGAAACAATCCACACAACGAACAAAGCAGAAAGTGCAGAAAAAGCAAGCTGCGAAACATGATACACAAGTCCGAAACCTCCGATGCATATAACTGCGTCGCCGATACGATTACTAATCGTACAGCGTGACGATTAGTAATCGTGCAAGCTGACGATTACTAATCGTGCAAGCAATGCAGCTATATGACTTGACCGAAGCATGCATCCGGAACGGGCATTCCATATATGCCACTCTGCAGCTGAACCTTTCAGCAATGCATTTTGAGCCTTACAACAATCGCATTGTTATACTTTCCCATTACCTTTGCTCCCGTAACAAAAAAATATAACATCATGAAACCTTACATCATTTGCCACATGATGGCATCCATAGACGGACGCATCGACTGCGACATGACCGAACGCATCGGCGGAAACGAATATTATGAAGCGTTGGAACAGCTGGCTTGCGACTCGACCCTCTCAGGAAGGGTAACCATGCAAATGCATTACGCCTTACCCGAACCTTTTACAACGGACAACCCTGCTCCGGCAAATGCCCCTTCGGTTTACAAAGCCGCCGAAGCCAATGGATATACCATCGCCATTGACTCAAGAGGAACATTACGCTGGCCCGGCAAGGAAGCGGACGGACTCCCGCTGTTAGTCATTACCAGTGAAAAGGTGTCTCAAGCCTACTTAGACACCCTGCGCCAGCAAGGCATTTCATGGATAGCCATAGGAAAAGAAGGCATCGATTTATCCCAAGCCGTCCAAATACTGAATGAACAGTTCAACGTAAAACGGCTTGCTATCGTAGGAGGCGGACACATCAACGGGGCTTTCCTGCGCGCCGGATTATTGGACGAAGTGAGTATAGTGATAGGCGCCGGCATTGACGGACGTGCGGGAATGACCGCCGTATTCGACGGCATCGGTGACAAAAACTATCCAACCACCCTTCTGAAACTGAAAAGCATGGAACGCGTTGGTGAAAACTCCGTCTGGCTGAGATACAGCCTCAGCTAATCCTGCCGTCTATCAGATGAATGGTGCGGTCGGTTTGTGCGGCAAGCGACTCATCGTGCGTGACAATGACAAATGTCTGACCTAATTTATCACGCAGCTCAAAAAACAAACGATGCAACTCTTCCTTATTCTGTGTATCAAGGCTGCCCGAAGGCTCATCTGCCAATACCACCGAAGGATGATTGATTAATGCACGAGCCACCGCTACCCGTTGTTTCTCGCCTCCCGAAAGTTCGGCAGGCTTATGCGAAGCCCTTTCGGACAGACCTAAGAAATCCAGCATCGCTTCCGCTTCTTTCCGCGCGTTCTTTCCCGATATTCCGTTTATCAAAGAAGGTATCATCACATTCTCTAATGCCGTAAACTCGGGCAACAATTGGTGGAATTGGAACACAAAGCCGATTTCCTTATTACGGAAAGCCGCCTGTTCTTTATCTTTCAACCGGTTTACTTCTACATTATTCAATATAATACGCCCCGCATCGGGCTTGTCCAGTGTTCCCATAATCTGAAGCAACGTCGTCTTTCCCGCTCCGCTGGGACCTACAATGCTTACTACTTCTCCTTTATCGATGGTCAAATCGATTCCTTTCAATACCTGCAAAGAGCCGAAACTCTTGGTTATTCCTTCCAACTGAATCATAACTAACTACAATTTACGTATCACATACTCCGCCAAGTAGCATCCGAATACCGCCGGCATATAGCTGACAGTCCCTGTCGTAGACTTCTTATTCAGCTCATTGTCCACCAATACCACCGCATTCGGGTCGGCTTGTTCGGTACTGAACACCACCGGCACTTTCCGTTTCACCCCCATCTTTTGCAACCGTTTCCGCACAGCCTTGCTCAGTCCGCAATGATAGGTCTCTCCTAAATCGGCAAAACGGATTTGGGTAATGTCGCGCTTTGCCCCGGCTCCCATGCTGCAAACGATTTTTATTCCACGCCGCAAGGCATGGTAAATCAAGTAACATTTCGGAGATACCGTATCAATGGCATCTACTATAAAATCAAACCGGTTGTTATCCAATAGTTCAGGGATAGCCTCATCCTTCAAATAGAGGGAAAGCACTCTCAACTGCAAATCAGGATTAATATCCCGAAAGCGCTCCGCAAGCACTTCCGCCTTCGGTTTGCCCAATGTAGAATGGAGTGCCGGAAGCTGACGGTTGATATTGGTAGGCTGCACCGTATCGGCATCCACAATGGTCATCTGCCCGACTCCGGCACGGCACAGCATTTCAGCTGCATACGCCCCTACTCCTCCCAAGCCTACCACCAGCACATGGGCACGGCGCAAGCGTTCCATCTTTTCTTTGCCCAACAACAACTCGGTCCGTTGCTGCCAGCCTGTTCTATCTTCACTCATGAATGTTTCTTAAACCATTTATAAATCCAATTACCTACCCTATCATAGTATTGTGTCTCGGCAAAGCCACGCGGGTCAGCGAAAGAAAGACTTTCGTTCGGATCCCCTCTTTGCTCCGGATAAAGCAGCATTATGCTATTATTATTAAAATACTTGGATACCTGTGTCGGCAACCGCTCGAAAGACGAGTCGTATGAAATCGAGCCACGCCTTGCGCTTACGATAACCAACAAATGGTCATAATTGACCTGCCCCGTCAGCAATAATAAATCATCCCAATTATCCAATTCGGAATAGACCGCCCTCGTATCCTTGTATTTCTTCTGGATAAACCCACGGATATACCCCAATGTACGAGGAGAAGCATAAAACTGTACCCGGCATCCCAACTGGCTGCTCATCCGGCACATATAGGTAATCCACTTGGTAAATCCGTGCTCGAACTCCGACTTCGGCGGAACTGCCACAATGATGCGCCGCAACGTATTTACCGGTATCAGGAAGCGTACCACCATTACCTGCAAGTAGGTATTCTTCAACAGATTTTCCGTCAGATTCCCGAAGAAAGAATCGACAATGCTTGCCTTATAATGCAATCCGATGATGATGCCTGTTGCCTCATATTCTTTTGCCGTATGCAAGATACCCGTCGTAATGTTCAGGTCAAAACGGCTGACCGTTTGCAATTTGACATTCGTTGAAGCCGCTATCTGTGCCGCCCGTTCCAAATTCCGTTTGCTCCGCATCTCTTGCTTCACCGAATCGTTATTGTCATTAATAACACTTAAAGCCACCAGATTATCCTGCAGCCGTTCGTCGCGCAACACCAGCCCTAAACTCATTAACCCTTCCAAGGTTTCCGGATTAGCCACCGGAATCAGGAAACACTCTTTCTCCATTCCCTTCTTCTCTTCGTCTACATCTGCATCGCTCATCGCTATCCGCTTGGCAGCGTGTTCGGTAATAAACGAACTTACGATGCAAGTCACCAATATCAACAGAATCGTTCCGTTCAAGACATCTTCGTTCAAGAGCCGCTCGCCCGAAGGCAGAATAATATCATATCCTACCAAGACAGCAGCCAGCGTAGCCGCCGCCTGGGCATTGCTCAGCCCGAACATCAATTCGCGCTCCAAAGCACGCATCCTGTATATTTTCTGTGTCAGCCAAGAAGCAATCCATTTGCCCAGTAATGCCACTACAATCATCACGGAAGCCACTTTTATCGAATCGATATGCCCGAAAAGCACATTGACATTAATCAGCATCCCGACCCCTATCAAGAAATAAGGAATAAACAAAGCGTTGCCCACAAACTCCAAATGATTCATCAACGGAGAGACATGGGGTATCAGCCGGTTCAAGACCAATCCGGCAAGGAAAGCGCCCAAAATACCTTCCATCCCCACTATCTCCATCAAGCCGGCTCCTAAGAACACCATTGCCATCACAAAGATATACTGCACCACATTATCGCTATATCTACGGAAAAACCAACGGGCAATACGAGGGAATGTGTACATGATAATGACGCACAGCACGATGACTTTCAATACCAGCCATATCCAGAACATGTCCGAAGCCTCACCCTTATACAACCCTCCGATAACCGCCAAGACCAATAAGGTCAGGGTATCGGTCACCGCGGTCCCTCCTACGGCAATACTGACCGCCCGCTGGCGGTTGATGCCATAACGGATAACAATCGGATAAGCAATCAAGGTGTGCGAAGCATACATACTGGCAAGCAAAACCGAAGTGACGACACTATAACCCAAGATATTCATATTGGTCCAAAAACCGATACCCAAAGGAATAATGAAAGCCAGCAACCCCAATACCGTCGCTTTGACCCGAATGCTCTTGAAATCCTCCATATTCATTTCCAGCCCGGCAAGGAACATAATATAATAAAGCCCTACTTTACCGAACAGTTCGAAACTGCTGTCGCGTGCCAAGATGTTAAACCCGTGCTCGCCAATCACCACGCCTGCCAAAATCATACCGATGATATGCGGGATACGCAAACGCTCCAATATTATCGGGGCAAAGAGAATGATGACCAGCACAAGAAAGAAAATCCACGTGGGATCGGTAATAGGAAAATGGATATCAAAGTCTATAAAGTCTGCCAGTTCTTTCATAAATTGCTATCGTCATTGGTTCATTTCACGAACAAAAATAGAAAAAAACTTCTTATTATCCACATTAATCGAACAGAATGTTTTATTTTTGCGGACGAATTTGTACAAAGTCATACCAGACACGAGGTGCATTTGTGCGTTCTGAATAAAGAAAGTATTAACAATTAAAAGAGTTGAAAATATGAAAGTAGCGATTGTTGGCGCAAGCGGAGCCGTAGGACAAGAATTCCTGCGCGTGCTCGATGAAAGGAATTTTCCCATAGATGAATTGTTATTATTCGGTTCTCACCGTAGCGCCGGACGTAAATACACCTTTCGCGGAAAGGAGATTGAAGTAAAATTGTTGCAGCATAACGATGACTTCAAGGGGGTTGACATTGCCTTTGCTTCTGCCGGAGCCGGTACATCCAAAGAGTTTGCCGAGACTATCACAAAATACGGTGCGGTGATGATAGACAATTCAAGTGCCTTCCGTATGGATGCGGATATCCCTCTGGTAGTGCCAGAAGTGAATCCCGAAGATGCACTGAACCGCCCCCGAGGCATCATTGCCAACCCTAACTGCACGACCATCCAAATGGTCGTAGCCCTGAAAGCCATCGAAAACCTGACCCATATCAAACGGGTACATGTTTCCACTTATCAAGCTGCCAGCGGTGCAGGTGCAGCCGCTATGGACGAGCTTTACGAACAATACCGCCAAGTATTGAACAACGAACCGGTGAAAGTAGAAAAGTTCGCTTACCAGCTTGCCTTCAACCTGATTCCGCAAATCGACGTGTTCACCGATAACGGCTATACAAAAGAAGAAATGAAGATGTACAACGAAACACGTAAAATCATGCACTCAGACGTAAAGGTAAGTGCTACCTGCGTACGTGTCCCTGCTTTACGCTCGCACTCGGAAAGCATTTGGATTGAGACCGAACGCCCCGTATCGGTAGAAGAAGCCCGCAAGGCTTTTGCCGAAGGCGAAGGATTGGTGCTGATGGACAATCCGGAAAAGAAAGAATATCCGATGCCGCTCTTCCTGGCAGGGAAAGACCCGGTTTATGTAGGCCGTATCCGCAAAGACCTGAGCAATGAAAACGGATTGACATTCTGGATTGTAGGCGACCAAATCAAGAAAGGAGCCGCACTGAATGCCGTACAGATTGCCGAATACCTGATAAAGGCAGGCAACATCAAATAAACGGACAACCGACTTTATCCCAATGGCATGTGAGACAAGAAACCCGAATTCCTCTCACATGCCATTTTCATTTCTCATTATAATTTCATATCTTTACCCTGTTAATTCAAAAAACCGATTACCATGAAACTCATAAACCGCTTTTTGATGCTGCTGTTTTTAGTCCTGTTTTCTACGGGAAGTATGGCACAAAGCAAAAAACACCCTAAATTCCGGACTGCAATCCCCCGCGATTCAATCCGCCTCAGCGACCCTTGCATCTTGGCAGATGACGAAACCCAGACCTATTATATGACCGGTACGGGCGGACTGTTATGGAAAAGCAAAGACCTTGAAAAATGGGACGGACCTTACATTGTAGCCGAGACAGACCCCAACTCTTGGATGGGGAAAAGACCGCAAATATGGGCTGCCGAACTCCATAAATATAAAGGCAAATACTACTACTTTGCCACTTTCACCAACGACTCCATCCTTATCGGAACCTATCGGGGCAATGATATTCCACGCCGTGCCTGCCACGTATTGGTGAGCGACCGCCCTGACGGGCCTTACCGTCCCATGAAAGACAAGACCTATCTTCCGGATTCAATCCCCACACTGGACGGTACCTTATGGACAGACAAGGACGGAAAGCCTTACATGGTCTATTGCGGAGAATGGTTGAAAAACTGGAACGGAACCATTGAAAAGATAGAATTAAAATCCGACTTGAGCGGAACGGCGGGCAAGGCCCAGGTTTTGTTCCGGGCAAGCGATTCGCCTTGGAGCCGCGAAACAGTCGATGGAAAAGAGAGACCCAACCGAGTAACTGACGGTCCGTGGCTCTTCCGTACAGGAACCGGACGGCTGGGCATGATATGGACAAGCTGGATTGGAAACATTTACACCCAAGGCGTAGCTTATTCCGAAAGCGGAACATTGGACGGACCATGGATACAAGAACAAGCCCCGATTACGCCTCCCAATTATGGACATGGCATGTTATTCAAGGATTTCAACGGACGCTGGCTGATGTCCGTCCATAGCCATTGCGATGCAAACGGCAGATACATTCGCATCCCTCAGCTGTTTGAAGTGGACCTGTCGGGAGACAAGCTCAAAATAAAACGCCACTTATGCGCTTCCGAAAAAGGGATGGGAGCCTACCTTTTCGTGTTCTTCAACGACCCTACCCATAGCCTGTTTATGGCAACAAGCCGCGACGGATATACATTCACCGCGGTCAACGACGGGCAACCGGTCATCGCCGGAGACACCATCGCCGAACAGCGGGGCGTGCGCGACCCGCATATCTACCGCGGACCGGACGGAGCCTTTTACCTTTCCATGACCGACCTGCATATCTTCGGAAAACAGAAAGGCATACGCGATACCGAATGGGAACGCGACGGAGAAGCATACGGATGGGGAAACAACCGGGGGCTGGTCTTGATGAAGTCACGCGACCTCATCCACTGGACCCGGAGCAATATCCGGATAGACCAAGCGTTTCCGGAGAAATTCGGAGACATCGGATGCGCATGGGCGCCCGAAACCACTTACGACCCTCAAGCAGGGAAAATGATGATTTATTTCACCATGCGCCACGGAAACGGAAGAACCACGCTTTATTACGCATACACAGACAATGATTTCACCCGGCTGACCACCGAACCGAAACAGCTTTTCGAATATCCGGACAAGAACATACAAATCCTTGACGCCGATATTTCGCGCCTGCCCGATGGCAGGGCTTGCATGATGTATGTGGCTCAGGAAAATCCGGGTGGAATCCGCATGGCGGTGAATGATGAAGGCAATGTTACCGGCCCGTACCGCTACATAGACAAATGGATTGATTCCGAACCGGGGGCATGCGAAGCGCCCAACGTATGGAAACGCATCGGAGAGGATAAATGGGTGGTGATGTACGACATATTCAGCATCCAACCCCATAACTTCGGCTTTTGCGAGACAACCGATTTCAAGCATTTCACTCCTTTGGGACACTTTAACGAAGGACTCATGAAAGCGGCAAATTTCACCTCTCCCAAACACGGAACGGTGATTCAAATCAGCCTCGAAGAAGCCGAACGGTTGGAGAAATATTGGCAATCCCATTGATGCTCCTTCATTCTTTAAACACAGATTAGCGCAGATTCACGCAGATATAAATTAATTTGAATATCTGCGTGAATCCGCGCTAATCTGCGTTTTTCTTTATCGCGCTTTCGCCGCGTCCGCTTCCTTCAGCATTTCCTTTACCGCCGCTTCCAGTTGCTCGTCGATGCCTTGCAAGGATTTCTCCGGACGGTTGTAAACCTTGATGTCAGGCTCCAGCTGATGGTTTTCCATATAATTACCTCTCATATCCATGCAGCCCACCTGCGGAATGCCGAACACGATGCTGGGGTCTATCTGGCGCTCCCACCATACGGCGGTCATCGTTCCGGGAACCGGCGCGCCTACCAGCTTGCCAATCTTCAGTTCCTTGTACACCCAGGGGAATCCGTGCGCATTGCTGTAATTGTCCTCGCAAACCAATACACACGAAGGCTTCAGCCATTTGTTGTACGGGTCGCTTCCGATGTATTGCCCGCGCGGCACGAAACGCTGGTATTCCTTCCCGCTCAGAAGTGTAGCCAAATCATCGTGCAGCCAGCCGCCCCCGTTATGGCGCGTGTCTACAATAACCGCTTCCTTATTCCGGTTGCGGTCGCTCAACAGTTCGCTATATACCGTCCGGAAGCTCGGGCTGTCCATACCTTCCACATGCACGTAAGCGATGCGTCCGCCCGAAAGCTCTTCTACCAGCTTTTCGTTCCGTTTCACCCAGCGCTTGTAGAGCAACTCTTCTTGGCGTGCCTGCGAAATGGCTTTCACCGATACGTCAAACCGTTTCCCGTCTGCTGGATTATAGACAGCAAGCTGCACGTTCTTGCCTGCCTTTCCGTCCAGCATCGGATAATAGTCAGTATCTTTCCCTATCACTTGCCCGTCGATTTTCTCGATAATGCATCCCGGAACAACACCGGTTTTCTTCACATCGAAAGGCCCTTGCCTGATGATTTCCTTTATCTTCAACCCATTGCCCGTATAGGTATTGTCGAAGAACACGCCCAGACAAGCCGTAGCCAGCGTGCGCGAAGGGGCATAATAGCGGGCACCCGTATGCGACCCGTTCAGCTCGCCCAGCATCTCGCTCAGCAACTCCTGAAAATCGTAATTGTTGTTGATATGGGGGAGGAAACGGAGGTACGCCTCGCGATAGCCTTCCCAATCCGCTCCGTGCAAGTCTGCCACATAGAATTTCTCCTGCACCTGCTTCCACACGTGCTCGAAGATGTAGCGGCGTTCCTCGTAAGGACGGTAATTGAAAACAGCTTCAAACTCCACCGGTTTGGTCTCGCTCTTTTCCACATCTATCTTCCGGATGCCCCCGTTCGTGCAAAGGAACAGGTGCTTGTTCTCCTTATCCGCCTTGAGCGAACCGTAACCGATGTCTTTCAGAAGCACCTTGGTCTTATCCTCTTTCAAGTCGTGCTCCCACAAGTCGAAACCGTCTTCGAACGAAGCCTGATAGTACAGCTTGTCCCCCTTTGCGGTCAAGACGGCATCGCCTAAGTGCGAAGAGTTGACCGTAAGCCGGATAACGCGGTCGCGGCAATTCTCCAAGTCGAACACAAGCGGTTCCACCTCCTTCTTGTCCTCTTTCTTGCCTTTGCCGTCTTTTTCCTTTTCACCTTTCTTATCCGCCTCTTCGTCTTTCTCTCCGCCTTCCGCCAAAGCCAGTTCTTCTTTGCTCATGCGGAAACGCTCGTAAGCATCAAGGTCGAAAAACATGATGTAGATATCACTCTCCGCGCCCCAGCTTCCGTGGCTGCGGTATCCGGCACGGTCGCTTTCCCATATCATCGCCTTGCCGTCCAGCACCCACTTGGCATTGGTATCGGTATAGCCACTCTCGGTCAGGTTATGGATTTCGCCGTTTCCCGAAGCGCTGGCCAGCGCCACATCCTTGTTGTTCCATCCGCCCGTACCGATATATCCGCTCAAGAGCCAGCGGCTGTCGGGGCTCCACTCGAACCACTGGTCGCCGTCGCTATACGAATACTCATACTTGCCGTCCATAACGGTGCAGACCGAGTTATCCTCCAGATTGAGCACACGCAGGGTGGTACGGTTTTCGAGGAAAGCCACCTTCTTTCCGTCCGGACTGTATTGGGGCTGGAAGGAAGTCGCCGTGTTGTCGGTCAGGCGTTCTTCCTTGATGCCGGTGGCATAGGTGAAGAGCTTCTCGTCCTTTACCGTCAGCGAAGCCTGATAGACCTGCCACAAGCCGCCGCGCTCCGACGAATACACCAGGCTTCTGCCGTCGGGCGAGAAATCCAGGTCACGTTCCTGCTCGGGCGTGTCGGTAATCTTGCGCGTAGTCTTATAATCACTCGATGTAACGAATACATCCCCGTGAAGGATGAAAGCGATTTCCTTCCCGTCGGGCGACACCGCTATTTCCGTCGCTCCCGAAGTCTTGACTTGCGGCTCCGAGGTCCGTTCGGTCTGGTCGGTCACGATACGCACCGCCAGCTTCTGAGGCTGGGCGCCTTCTTTCAGCGTATAGATTTCGCCGTCATAGCCATAGCAGAGCAAACCGTTCCGCGCGGCGGTAAGGAAACGCACCGGATGCTTGGTGTAGCGGGTCAGTTGTACCTCACCCGTCCCGTCCACGTTGCGCCGGTACACATTAAACGTCCCGTCCTTCTCGCTCAGGTAATAAAACGACTTGCCGTCGGCGCTTCCCACCGGCGTGCGGTCTTCCCCGGCAAGGTCCGTCAGCTTCGTATAGGTCCGCTTGCCGTCCGCCATCCGGCTCATCCAGATGTCGCGGGTGATAGACGAAGTGTGGTGCTTACGCCACGGGTCCTCATATCCCTTCTTGTCGTGATACAACAAGGTAGTGCCGTCGCTCCCCACGCTGATGTCTTCCATCGGGACGGAAGAGTAAAGCACGGGGCGCCCGCCTTCGGCGCTCACCTGATACACCTGCGGAAACTGGCTGCTTGGGAAAGTCATGTCCTGTGCGTCGGGCATCAAGGATGCCTCGTACAGCACGTGCCCGTCATCGCTGAAAGCCACGGGCGTTTCGTTTCCCGAATGAGTAGTAATCCGCTTCGGCGTCCCTCCGTCTTTACTTATCACGTAAACATCCAGGCTTCCCTCGCGGCTGGAAGCGAAAGCCAGCCGGGTTCCGTCGGGGCTCCACACGGGACGGGTGTCGTAAGCCGCGTTCGTAGTAAGCTGCGTGGCTCTCCCTCCTTGTGCGGAAACCGTATAAATGTCGCCTTTGTAGCAAAAAGCGACGGTGCTTCCATCGGGCGATATCGCGCAATGGCGCATCCACAGCGGGGATTCCTGCGCGCCGGCAACTCCCGCCAGCGCCAGTCCCGCAATCAGTAACAGTTTTCTTTTCATATTCTTATTCCTGTTTATAGTAAAACAAAATCGATTTGCGAAAGCTTCCTGCCGACGGCAGCACGAAATCGCAACGTGCGAAACCTTCCCGCCGACGGCAGCACGAAATCGCAGCGTGCGAAACCTTCTCGCCGATGAGGGCAAGGAATCAACCTATCAGCTCCCGAAGCTTCTTCTCGGAAACGCCGGGCAAGATGCGGCAAAGGTGCGCATGAATCGCCGCAAACGATTCTTCGGGCGTACATCCGGCATCCTGCCTGCCATAAAGGGCTTCGGGGGTGGTGTAACGCGCCACGCCCCAGCCGTACGGCCTTCCGTGCCGGTCGATGTTATACTCGAAGTCGGCGATGACGATGTGCATCCCCATCATCAGGCGCGTCAGGACCGGTTCGAGCGAGACCCGTCCCTCGCCCTGCATCGTGTCGACCAAGTCTGTGTCACGCCGGCGTCCACGCCCACGAGCAAATCCCAACAGGCTGCGCAACTCTTTCACCGTCACGCTTCCTTCGCCCCATACCGTCTGAAGCACCACGTCATCCAGTGCCTGTGTGTCGTCGTCCTTGGCGTACCGGCGCGAACGGCGCCAGTTCATCAGATGGGGCAGCCATTCCAGACTGACGTATCCCGCCTTCTTATTGTACAGCTTGCCGTATGCGCAATGTCCCTCGCGGATGACGGGGCCTTTCCATTCCCACGGACCTTCTTCCTCGTCCGAGAACCAATATTCCCATGCCGTCCGCTCTTCGATGGAAAAACCGGGAATGCCGCATCGGAAAAACGGCAGGAAGCCCAAAGCCAATACCTGCCGTTCCATATCTTCCGCCGTTCGGATTTTATCTTCTTCGCGCATCATCACCGTTTCAACGCCATACCGTCCTTGAACGCATTTCCCACATGCCCGCCTACTTCCAGATAGGCATTGTGTACGGGGTCGAACGAAATCGGGCGCAGTTTAGCAGGGTCTATCTTGCCCTTCTCGTCCAAGATGCGCTCGTCGGCAGATACATTGACAATCTTACCCACCAGATGGCACATTTCCGGATCGTAAGAAACAAGCTCGCACTCCACCGCCATCGGCAATTCTTCGATGAGCGGGGCGTTGACAAACTCCGATTTTACGGCATGGAATCCCGCACGGAAAAACTTATCGGGCACATCGTTTGCCGAAACAATGCCTACATAGTCGCAAGCCGTCAGCTGGTCTGCCGTACCGATGCTCACGGTAAAAGCCTTTGTTTCCAGCAGGTTTTTCACGGTCTTGTGCCCCACGCTCAGGCACAGGTTAATCTGGTCGTCGTAATCGATGCCTCCCCAAGCGGCATTCATCGCGTCGGGATTTCCTTCTCCATCGTAAGTAGCAACGATAAACACAGGCTGTGGATACGTCCACGGCTTTGCTCCAAAATTCTTTCTCATAAAACTTTCCTCCTTATTTTAATGTGCTAATGTGGCAATGTGATAATGTGATAATGCAACAATGTGATAATTCATTCACACATTAACAAATTATTCATTGGCAAATTACCACATTAGCACATTGCCACATTGTCACATTTGCACATTATTTATGCGTCTTTACAATCTCGGTGGGAGCCAGCTCGGCATTGCGCTTTTCGGTCTGCTCCACCACACTGCGCGCCAAGTCCGCAAACGCCTTTCCGGTCACCGAATCCTCGTCCAACGCTACGGGCGTGCCCTTGTCGCCGTTTTCGCAGATGCTCTGCACGATAGGGATTTGCCCCAACAGAGGCACATGCAATTCCTCCGCCAGACGCTTTGTCCCTTCTTTCCCGAAAAGATAATACTTGTTTTCCGGAAGTTCGGCAGGCGTGAACCATGACATGTTCTCCACCAGCCCCAAGATAGGTACGTTCACTTTATCGTTCATATACATATTGATTCCCTTGCGGGCATCGGCAAGCGCCACTTCCTGCGGCGTGCTGACAATCACTGCTCCTGTAATGGCGAGGGTCTGCAAGAGGGTAAGGTGGATGTCGCTCGTGCCCGGAGGCGTGTCGAGGATGAAATAATCCAGTTCGCCCCAGTTGGCATCGCCCACCAGCTGCTTCAAGGCATTGCTTGCCATGCCGCCACGCCACAGGGTAGCCTGATCGGGATTGACAAAGAAGCCGATAGACAGAATCTTGATGCCGTATTTCTCTACCGGGACAATCAGGTCGCGCCCCTCAATGGTCTCGGCATACGGACGCGCGTCTTCCACCTGAAACATTTTCGGGATGGAAGGCCCGAAGATGTCGGCATCCAACAGACCGACCTTGTAACCCAACTTCGAAAGGGCTACGGCAAGATTAGCAGCCACGGTAGACTTACCTACACCGCCTTTTCCCGACGACACGGCGATGACATTCTTCACCTGCGGAAGCATCTTGCCCGGCTCAGGGCGTGCCGCCTGACGGCTTTCGGTAGCGATTGTCACTTCCACGTCTTTCGATACATAGGTATGGATAGCCGTTTCTGCCGACTTCACCACCGATTTCATAAACGGGTCGGTCGGTTTCTCGAAGATAAGCGAGAAACTGACCTTCATCCCGTCGATACGCATATTGTCTGCCACCATTTCGGCTTCGACAATGTTTTTCCCGTTTCCGGGATAACGCACCGTTGCCAGCGCGTCTAAAATCAATTTCGGATACAATGTCATATTAATGAAGAATTAAGAACGAAGAATGAAGAATTAAGAATGAAGCCTATCCTTCATTCTTAATTCTTCATTTATTATAATTATTTGCTTGTTTTCAGTCCGCTCCGCTTGCTGCGGTTATAGCTTCGGTAATCGTCCAGTTCGATTTCCACATCCGGCTCTGCCAGCTCGCCCTCCTGAGGCAGGCGGAACTTGATGTATTTGATGCTTAACCCGCGGTCCAGCCATTGCTGCTCGTAATAGGTACGGATGCGCAGGATGTCATCGTCCAAACCCGAATGATACAAATCGTCTGTGATAAACTCTACGGGGAAATGATTAGCCTCAACCATCGCCTTCGTATAAGTGAACATGAAATTACTGTCCGTCTTCAGGTGCACCAGTCCGCCGGGTACGAGGAACTTGCGGTAACGCTCCATGAAGTACGTCGAAGTAAGCCTCTTGGTCACCTTTTTCATCTGCGGGTCGGAAAACGTGAGCCAAATCTCGCTCACCTCGCCCGGCGCAAAGAAACGGTCGATGATTTCGATGTTCGTGCGCAGGAAAGCCACGTTCGCCAAGCCTTCTTCCTGCGCCTGCTTGGCACCCGTCCACATACGTGCTCCTTTGATGTCCACCCCGATGAAGTTCTTCTCCGGATAGCGGCGTGCCAACCCTACGGCATACTCTCCCCTGCCGCAGCCCAGTTCCAACACAATCGGATGGTCATTCTTGAAGAAATCTCGGTTCCAGTTTCCTTTCATCTCACAAGGCGTATCCGCAACCTGCGAATACGGATATTCGAATACATGCGGATATTCCGCCATATCGGCAAATTTCGCCAGCTTTCCTTTTCCCATTTTCTTACTGTTCGGATATTTTTACCGGGCAAATGTAACATTTTTCAATGTAATCCCCAAACGATACACGGATTATCCCGGTCCGAAACATCACGGACAGCAGCCAGACACCCGCCTGCACTGGCAATGAAAAACGCGGAGAACGAAAAGCTTTTACAAACTTCCGTATCTCCGCGCCTTTATATGGAAAAGACAAACAGTGTTATACTTCCACTGCAGGTTCTTCTGTTACCTGTTCCTTTTTCAGCGTCTCATAGAAAGCGGCGTGGGCCATGACCATATAAGGCTCTATCCAAAGAAGCCCCAATCCGCATGTAATGATACCCAGCAAAATCCAACCAAGGAAAGTCAGGTCGAGCACGAAAAGCTTCATCTTATGCCCTTCCATCATCCGCATGCTCTTCTCTATTGCCGCATCATATTTCAGTTGAGGGTCGTCTTTCAATATAAAAGGAGTAAGCGCATACGAATAGCTCTTAATGACACCCGGCACAATCAATAGCAAACTCCACAACATAGTATAGACTGCCATCAAAACCATCGTACCCATGATACGGGTATAATCTTTAAAACCCGCAAAGAGTTTTTCAAGTTCGACCGCACCCGTTCCCCGAAAAACATCAAGGAACAACACCATAAATCCGTATGCCACAGGCATACCGAAAAGAAGCACCAAGAGAAAGCCCACATAGGGAATGTTGGACAATCCTCCGCAAACGGCCAGATAAATCAATGTCACCAATGCAGCCATCATCCATTTGCCGGACAACGCTGCACGAGCTTCCGCTCTCAGTTCTGAATAAGGTTTTGTCATAATTTATTAGTTTAAGATAATCCCGATTGAGTCTATCAGTCCACCATCATCACCCATCCGTACGGGTCGGGTTCGTCGCCATACTGGATGGCACGAAGCTTGTGGTAGAGCTTTTCGCTGATGGGGCCCGGCTTGCCGTCTTTCGAAATGACATACGACTTGTGGTTCTCCAAATCATCGATACGTTCTATCGGGCTGATGACCGCAGCCGTACCGCACGCGCCGGCTTCTTCGAACGTTTCCAGTTCCTCTTCGGGGATAGGACGGCGTTCCACCTTCAAGCCCATGTCCTCTGCCAGCTGCATCAAGCTCTTGTTGGTAATGGACGGCAGGATAGAAGTAGAAAGCGGAGTAACATACGTATTATCCTTGATGCCAAAGAAGTTGGCAGCACCACACTCGTCGATGTATTTCTTTTCTTTTGCATCGAGATAGAACTCGCACGCATAACCCGCATCATGCGCCATCTTGTTGGCACGCAAGCTGGCTGCATAGTTTCCACCCACCTTGTATGTACCTGTACCGAGCGGAGCAGCGCGGTCGAACTCACGGATAATCACATACGAGTTCGTAGCAAAGCCTCCTTTAAAGTACGGGCCTACCGGAGTGACGAATATCACAAACAAATATTCACTTGCCGGATGTACGCCTACCTGTGCCCCCGTCCCGATAAGCAACGGACGGATATAAAGAGCCGCACCGCTTTCGTAAGGCGGAATGAAACGTTCGTTGGCTTTCACCACTTTGCGTACAGCTTCGCAGAACAACTCCGTCGGAAGTTCGGGCATCAAAATACCCCGGCATGTGCTTTGCAAACGTTCTGCATTGGCTTGCGGACGGAATACACGGACCTTGCCGTCTTTGCCGCGGAACGCTTTCAACCCTTCGAACGCTTCTTGCCCGTAATGAAGGCAAGTAGCCGCCATGTGGATATTCAATGTCTCTTCCGAGCACAATTCCAATTCTCCCCATTTCCCGTCGCGATAATAGCAACGTACGTTGTAATCTGTCTTCATATACCCGAACGGCAGATTAGCCCAATCGATTTCTTTCATACGACAATATGTTTTTAATGTTACATTTCGTTACAAGTATTGAGGCAAAAGTACGGTTTATATTTACAAAATCCAACTTAATCGGTACTTTTTTCATCATCTGTCCCTTCTTCGAGCATCTTTTTGATTTCGGCATCCGCCTTGTAGAGCTTTTCCCTGCAATATTTTATCAGACGCTGGGCTTCCTTGAGCCGGTCCGCCAACTCGTCTATATCCAGTTCGTTGCTCTCAATTTGCGCCACAATCGCTTCCAGACGCTTCATTGCCTCGGTATAAGTTTCTTTCTTTGTTGCCATAAATCTATAATACTTTACTCTTAAATTCTCCTTTCGCCACACGGGTCACCACTTCATCACCCGGATGCAATGCGGATGCATCGGTCACGGCCTTCCCGTTCTTCAAGGTTATGCTGTATCCTTTTTGCAATAAAAGTTCGGGAGAAGCCGCCCTGACTTGCTGCTCCAATAACTGAAGCCGCCCGCCTTCCCGTTGCAGACGGGATTGCAGCGCCACATTCAACCGCCCGTCGAGTTGCAAACGGTAAGTTTCCCTCATCATACGGGCTTGCCAGGCAAGATGGACACGCTTCACCAGCCGTTCTTGGCGGAAACCCTCGTTTTGGATGCGCATTTGCACCCGTGCCGGAATACGTGCCACAAACCGATCCAGCCGTTCCTTTTGCTCACCCAACCAACTGGGAATCTCTTGATAAAAGAACGAAGCATAAGCTTCCAACCGGTCGGCAGTTTCGCGCAAATGATTGATTAAGAACTCGGCAGCAGCCGTAGGAGTCTTTACCCGTGTATGCGCCACCTTATCTATCACCGTATCGTCCCGTTCGTGCCCGATACCCGTAATAATAGGTATAGGGAACTGGGCACAATTGGTAGCCAATTCGTACGTGTCAAAACCCGACAAGTCAGACGTCGCTCCTCCGCCACGGATAATCACTACTACATCCCAACGCCCGTGCCCGGCATTTATCCGGTTCAAGGCACGGATAATGGAAGCCTCAACCTGCTCGCCTTGCATCACCGCCGGAAACAATTTGGTATAAAACACAAAACCGAAGGCATTGCGTTCCAACTGGTCGCAAAAATCTCCATACCCCGCCGCCGTGGGCGAAGATATCACGGCAATGCGTTGGGTAAGTTCGGGCAATTCCAACTCCTTATTTAATGTAAGCACGCCTTCTTCTTCCAAGCGTTGCAAGATTTCCCTTCTCCGCTTTGCCATATCCCCCAGCGTATACGTGGGGTCAATATCGGAAACCGTAAGCGAATAGCCGTAAAGCTCATGAAAATCCACCGTTACCCTTACCAGCACTTTCAGCCCTGCCACGAATGCCTGTCCGGTTTCCCGCTCGAAATAAGGCTTCAGCTCACGGAATACATTGCTCCAGACAATGCCCCGCGCCTTGGCAAGCAAGGCATTGCTCTTCGGGTCTTTCTGTACAAATTCCAGATAGCAATGCCCCGAATAATTGGTCCGCACATCACTCAGCTCCGCCTGCACCCAATACGCATCGGGCATGGACAAGCGGACACTTTGGCGCACCAAGGCATTCAATTCGTATAAAGATAGAGGAGTATGTTCCATAAAAGTCCAAAATTCTTGGGAGCAAAGATACAATTAATAAATGAAGAACGAAGGATGAAGAATGAAGAATCGCTTCGCCCGCATGGAATTCTTCATTCTCCATTCTTCGTTCTTCATTAATTTTGATTACCTTTGCACCCGGATTTAATGGTAAAAAGAGTTTTATGTCACAAAAAGGAACCGCTTCCGAATTAGGCACACAACCTATCGGCAAACTATTGACGCAATATGCCGTCCCTGCCATCATCGCCATGACGGCTTCTTCACTTTACAACATGATAGACAGCATCTTCATCGGGCACGGTGTAGGCGCTATGGCCATCTCCGGACTTGCCATCACATTCCCCCTGATGAACCTTGCCGCCGCATTCGGCTCGCTGGTGGGGGTAGGTGCTTCTACGCTGGTTTCGGTGAAGTTAGGGCAAAAAGATTATACTACCGCCCAGCATATCTTGGGCAATGTCGTATCGCTGAATGTCCTTATCGGCATCGGATTCACGATTCTTTCCCTCTTGTTTCTCGAACCGATTCTATATTTCTTCGGAGCGAGCGAAGCGACCATCCCTTACGCACGCGATTACATGATTGTCATCCTCTTGGGCAATGTGGTGACACACATGTACCTGGGACTGAACTCGGTGCTCCGCGCGGCGGGTTATCCGCAAAAGGCGATGTTCGCCACAATCATGACCGTCGTAATCAACACCATCCTTGCTCCGATATTCATCTTCGTGTTCCATTGGGGCATCCAGGGAGTGGCGTTGGCTACTGTACTGGCGCAAATCATCGCCCTGACATGGCAAATCAAGCTTTTCTGCCGGAAAAACGAACTGCTCCGCCTGAAGAAAGGCATTTACCGCCTGCAAAGCCATTTGGTGCAGAACATCATCGGCATCGGGCTGGCTCCGTTCTTCATGAACATAGCCGCCTGCATGATTGTCATCCTAATCAATAAGGGATTAAAGCTGTACGACGGAGACCTTGCCATCGGAGCGTTCGGTATCGTGAACCGCATCAGCTTCCTCTTCGTCATGATTGTCATGGGGCTGAACCAAGGCATGCAGCCCATAGCCGGATACAACTACGGCGCACGCCAATACGGACGCGTGAACCAGGTAATGAAAATCACCGTGATAGCCGCCACTATCGTAACGACAACCGGTTTCCTGGTGGGCGAACTGATACCCGAACTTGTGGCAAAAGCCTTTACCACCGACCAGACCCTGATAGACCTTTCGGCACGCGGGCTGCGCATCACGGTAATGTTCTTCCCCATCATCGGATTCCAGATGGTCACGTCAAACTTCTTCCAAAGCATCGGCATGGCAAAAAAAGCCATCATCCTTTCGCTGAGCCGGCAGGTGATGATACTTATCCCGCTCCTGCTGGTTCTCCCGCTCTTCTGGGGTGCGGACGGCATCTGGTTCAGCATGCCCATCTCCGACCTTGCAGCCAGCATCATCGCCGCCATTATGCTCTACCGCCAGTTCAAGCTATTCAAACAAAAAGCAATAGCCTGACACAGCCCGTGCACCTATATGCGAAGCCCTATGCATGCAGGTGCATGGAGCGGCGCATATACCTTCATCCCCCGACGGAAATAAAATCACTTCCAAACCTTTCCGACTTTCCATTTTTTTATTTACATTTGCTCTATCATAGAAAAATAACCAAAAAACAAGTGCTATGAACGATTATTATGTAATTAACTTAGGCAGGCAATTAGGAAGCGGCGGAAAGGAAATCGGCGAAAAGCTGGCGAAAGACCTCGGCATCGCCTTTTATGATAAAGAATTAATCAACCTCGCTTCGAAAGAAAGCGGGCTTTGCAAGGAATTCTTCGAAAAAGCCGATGAAAAGGCATCCCAAGGACTCTTAGGAGGCTTGTTCGGGACACGGTTCCCCTTCATAACCGAAGGAGCCTATCCGTATAACTCCTATTTGAGCAACGATTCCCTGTTCAAGATACAGAGCGATGTCATCCGGCATCTTGCCGAGAAGCAATCGTGCCTCTTCGTAGGAAGGTGCGCCGACTATGTTTTGCGAGACCACCCGCGATGCGCCAACGTCTTCGTATCGGCTTCGCCCCAGGCACGCATCGAACGCCTGACCAAACGGCTGAACATCAGCGAGGAGAAAGCCGAAGAGATTATGGAAAAAGCCGACAAGAAACGTTCCTCCTATTATAATTATTACAGCTACAACACGTGGGGAGCCGCCGCAACCTATCACTTATGCATCGACTCGTCCGTATTGGGCATTGACCGAACGGTGGAATTCATCAAATCATTCGTGAAACAAAAACTGCAACTTCCTTAACCGGATACACCGGAACACAACCATGACCAGAATAGGACTTCTATCGGACACACATGGCTATTGGGACGAACGCTACCTGAAATACTTCGAGCCGTGCGATGAAATATGGCATGCAGGAGACATCGGCTCGATGGAAATCATCGAGCGCCTGGAAGCGTTCCGCCCTTTGCGCGCCGTATACGGGAACATCGACGGGCACGACATCCGCCTGATATACCCCGAAACCAACCGTTTCACGGTAGACGGAGCCGATGTCCTGATGAAACACATCGGAGGCTATCCGGGCAGATACGACACTTCTGTACAGAAGATTCTATACGCCAACCCTCCCAAGCTCTTCATCAGCGGACATTCTCATATTCTGAAAGTTAAGTTCGACCCGAAGCTGAACCTGCTCCACATCAATCCGGGAGCGGCGGGGAAATACGGCTTCCACAAAGTACGGACATTGATACGGTTTTCAATCCATGAAGGTAATTTTTCTGACTTGGAAGTTATAGAATTAAACGGATAATGCTTGTTTGATTAAAAAAACTTTGCGAAATTTGCACCGCGAAAATAAAGTGACATTATGAAAACTTATTTAGTTACAGGAGCTGCCGGATTTATCGGTGCCAATTATATCAAATACATACTTGCTAAACACGAAGATATACGGATTGTCGTATTGGATGCATTGACATACGCAGGCAATCTTGCCACTATCGCCAAAGACATTGATGACGAGCGTTGTTTCTTCATCAAAGGGAATATATGCGACCGCAATCTTGCCGACCAGCTGTTTTCCGAATACAAATTCGACTGCATCATCAATTTTGCCGCCGAAAGCCATGTAGACCGGAGCATCGAAGATCCGCAACTGTTCCTACAAACCAATATCCTGGGAACACAGAACCTGCTGGACGCTGCCCGCCGTGCATGGGTCACGGGCAAAGACGAGCAAGGCTATCCGACATGGAGACGCGATGTGCGCTTCCATCAGGTATCGACCGATGAAGTATACGGTTCGTTGGGCGAAGAAGGATATTTTACCGAAGAAACTCCGCTCTGCCCGCACAGCCCATACAGTTCATCTAAAGCCAGCGCCGACTTCATCGTGCTTGCTTACCGCGATACGTACAAAATGCCGGTGACCATCACCCGGTGCTCTAACAACTACGGTCCGTACCAGTTCCCGGAAAAACTGATTCCGTTAGTCATCAAGAATATCCTCGAAGGCAAACGTCTCCCCGTATATGGAAAGGGAACGAACGTGCGCGACTGGCTCTACGTAGAAGACCATTGCAAGGCTATCGACCTGGTGGTACGCAACGGACAAAACGGAGAAGTGTATAACGTAGGCGGACACAACGAAAAGCAGAACATAGAAATAGTACGGTTGATTATCAGCACAATACGTCAGATAATGGAAACCAAGCCCGAATACCGGAAGATGCTGAAAAAGAAAGAACTGGACGAAAACGGGCAAATACGCATCGACTGGATAAACGAATCTCTGATAACTTTCGTCAAAGACCGTCTCGGACACGACCAGCGTTACGCCATCGACCCGTCCAAGATATCCCATGACTTGGGCTGGCTTCCTGAAACAAAATTCGAAGACGGCATAGTAAAAACCGTACACTGGTATCTCGATAATCAGGAATGGGTTAAAAGCGTCACAAGCGGAGAATACCAAAGCTATTACGAGAACATGTACAAAAACCGATAAAGATATTTACAATTTGGCGATTTACCATTTACGATTTGAAGAAAGATACGTAAATAGTAAATCGCCAAATCGTAAATAATTTCATCCTTTCTTCATCTCCCGATACTCGCTGGGCGACATTCCCATCAGTTTCGTAAACAAACGCGAAAAATAATAAGCGTCCTCCATGCCTACCTTATAGCAAATCTGATTGATTTTCATATCCGTAGTGTCCAGCATAAGGCATGCCTCTTGTATCTTCAACAAGTTGAAATAAGCCAAGGGCGCATATCCCGTCTGTTTCTTGAAAAGCATGGAGAAATGCGAAGGCGAATAGCCCGCCTTCTCCGCCAGGTCATTCAAGGCAAGATGCTTCTCCAAGTTCTCTTTCATAAAATGGATGGATTCGTTCACCGCGTCTCCCTCTGCCACCTTATCCGTATTCGCATTCCGATACGAGTGGATATAGCGCAACGAACCCAGATAATAATGGAAAAGCGAAGACACATAACGAAGGTTTTCCATGCTGAACCCCGACTGCAACGTATTGAACATTTCCTCAAACAAACGGATACGGTCGCTGATGCGTGATTGTTTTTCCGGAAGCACATCCATCGGATGCAAAACGCCTTCTGCATAACAAGAAGCCAATGCGCCTTTGAAATGAATCCAGTAAATTGTCCAAGGATTCGCTTCATCAGAAGCGTATGCGTGCGGAATGCCCGCAGGGAGAATGAAATATTGGTTTTCCGCCACAGCATACTCTTGCCCGCCTGCCCGATACCATCCTTTTCCGCTCACACAATAAATAAACACATACTGGTTAATAGGCTCTTTCCGCTCGCGGAAATGATAATGCGCTTTCGGATAATAGCCTATATCTGTAATATGCAGCATGGAAAGGAGCGGGTCTTCTTCCATCATCTTTACCGTCATCTGCGGAAGCACCAACGCCCGTTCGCCACTGAATCCGTCTTTTAATCGTATCATAGCAGTTAAGATGTTATTTCGGTTCGGCGATTAAGTAATAACATTCTTCATGAAAGTCATCACCCTCGATATGAAGAAGCGCTACACGTGTAGTATCATTGCCGTAAGTTTCCACGATGCTGGCATCTTCGGGCAATGTCTTGAAACTGGCGGTTGTCTCGGATGTTTTTTCCAAATATTTTGTCAGCAGCCAACGCAGCCCGTCTTCCTGCCTTTGAAGATTTTCGGCATCAGTAAGATGGGATGCGGCCGCTACCCTGATTTCCACGAAAGGGGTATTGTTGCGCTGTTGGGTGTTGGTCAACAGAAACTCATAACGGGTATCAAGTACACAATAAATGGTGTGAGTCTGTGGGTTGGCAACCGCAATACTTCCTCTTTCCCAATCTATACCGAGAAAATCCCTTTCACGCATAATCTGTTCAATTGTATATTCATACTTCACCTCGCCATCCTTGTATCCTTTAAGCGATATCAGGAAATCGCTTTTCTCGAAAAAATACGAGCTCCATTGCGATGTGTAGCTTTCAGACGTTCCACTATCACCTTTTTTCCGTTGAAGAATAGGATAGGTGTCAGGCATGACCGGAGACGACATCACAATCGAATCATAGTATTGCAGGAACTCCGGATTGCCAAAGGGAGTGTATTCATCCCGATGGTCGAGTATTCTGAATGTCAACAAGTCGAAGGGTGCCGCCAGCGGTGTATCTAAATACATAAACGGAGTCAGTTGCACCATTTTAAGCTTGAACTTTGCTTCTTCGGGCCATTCTTCGGGCGTGACAGGTGTGTCCGGTTGTGTATCGCTTAGTATTTCAATCAGCCGATAAGTGCAATTCATCCCGTCCTGCGGTGGATTGGCGAGAGTGGTTTTGCGCACTTTCAATTCGTAGGCATGTCCTTGCACGTATTCAAAGCCTTCGATGCTGCCCATGACAAGACGCTGCCATTCCGTATCAGACGGCTCCTTTACAAGCATGTATTCCATTGGAACATTACTTCCCCATACGGACTCCCAAACCGTTGTTTCGGATACCTGCATGATGATATCCGCATAACTGTCTCCTGAAGTATCTTCATTGTCACAACCGCCCCATATAAAACTTAGGACCATCAATAAAACGAAAGAAAGATTCTTGATTGTCATAGTTTGTCTATTTAAAGGTTCTTAAAACCACGATGCCACCTGAATATGCAATTTGAAAACTTCCTACGCTTCCAAATACTTGATGCGCATAACGTTTCTGCCTATTTCGCATGTTTTTGGAAAGAACCGCCTCAATCCGAATGCAAAGATAGAAGAATTTCACAATAATCTCCTATCCTCTAAGTTTTTTGTCCCTGAAACACGAAATTAGTTCCTGCTTTATGCGAGCCAATAGTCAAGAATGTACGATGAGCAAGGCGCATTGGTTTTATCAGTGCATATCTTTTAATAAAAGGTTGCTGCTATTATCTTCTTGCTTCAACACAGATAACTTCATCTGCTGTAAGATTAATAATCTTACGCTTGTAAGATTAATAATCTTGCAGCCTGAAGATTAATAATCTTACAGCGGATGCACCTATATGCGTTTGCCGACGCACCTATATCCGCGGGCTTACGCAACCAGCTGCCGGAACAAACGGAGCCATATAAATTCGCTTTATCGTAAGATTGTCCATTCCTTTTGGCTAATATTCCATTTCCTGTTTTATACATCCTGCTTACCTTTGCAACGTAACAAGAAACATTAACTCTTTAATCTATATCGCAACATGGAAAGCTATAACAAACGTTTTACCTATTTCATCTGTTTCGTCTCGGCTATGGGCGGACTGCTCTTCGGATACGACTGGGTGGTCATCGGCGGAGCGAAAATCTTTTACGAACAATACTTCGGAATCGTGGGCAATCCGGCCATGCAGGGACTTGCCATGAGCATCGCATTGGCAGGATGCCTCATCGGAGCATTGACCGCAGGCATGCTGGCAGACCGATTGGGACGCAAGTCACTCTTGCTGGTATCGGCTTTTATCTTCGCCACTACGGCTTACGGCACAGGAGCATTCGATACGTTCACCCCGTTTCTGGTTATCCGCTTCTTGGGAGGTATCGCTATCGGCATCGCTTCGGGACTGTCTCCGATGTATATCGCCGAGGTGGCGCCCGCTTCGGTCAGAGGCAAACTGGTATCGCTCAACCAGCTTACCATCGTGGTCGGCATCCTTGGCGCACAAATAGTCAACTGGCTGTTGGTGAGCGACGATACGGCCTGGAACATCGAACGGGCTTGGCGCTGGATGTTCTGGGCGGCGGCATTCCCGGCTTGCGCCTTCCTGTTATTGGCATTGTTTATCCCCGAAAGCCCACGCTGGCTTGCCATGAAGGGACGAACTGAAAAAGCATTCGCCACCCTGACTCAAATAGGCGGAAAAGAATATGCGGCAGGCGAGATGCGTGCCTTCGAGCAGGCGGAAGCCGAAAAGCAAAGCCAAGGGGGGCTGAAGCTGCTATTCAGCAAGCCCTACCGCTTGGTCCTGACCATAGGCATCATCATAGCCGTATTCCAGCAATGGTGCGGAACGAACGTGATATTCAACTATGCGCAAGAGATATTCCAATCGGCAGGCTACGATGTAGACAATACATTCATCAACATCGTAGTGACGGGCATCGCCAACCTGATATTCACTTTCGTGGCTATCTATACCGTCGACCGTCTGGGACGCCGCGCCCTGATGCTGATAGGTGCAGGAGGCTTGGCGGGCATCTATGCCATTCTCGGTCTCTGCTACTACATGGAAATGAGCGGCGTGCTGATGGTTGCCCTTGTGGTGCTTGCCATAGCCTGTTATGCCATGTCGCTGGGACCCGTCACGTGGGTATTGCTCTCCGAGATATTCCCCAACCGGGTACGTGCCGTAGCGGTAGCAACAGGAACGTTTGCCCTGTGGGTGGCAAGCTGTACGCTGACCTATACCTTCCCTTTCCTCAATGCCGGCCTCGGCACGAGCGGCACTTTCTGGATTTATGCCTGCATCTGTCTGGCAGGGTTCCTCTTCTTCCTGAAGAAATTGCCCGAAACGAAAGGCAAGTCGCTGGAAGAACTGGAACGGGAGCTGCTGAAATGATCTTATGGAAACACAGAGGCACAAAGACACAAAGTTTTTCTAACGAGGGTGTATCAAAATAGAAATTAGCTTTCACTTTGTCATCCTGAGCGCCAGCGAAGGATCTCGAAAACAGAAGCTGATGTATACGAGATTCTTCGCTTTACTACCAATGACGGATTATCCTTAACCCTCTTGTCATTCTGACAACCGTAGGGAAGAAGAATCTCACATCCACGTGGATGTCTACGAGATCCTTCGCTAATGCTCAGGATGACAATAGCTTTGGGAAATCCTCATCATAATCGAATGGATTTTCGTAGGAAATGGGTACTCAGAATGACATTACTTTTTGATAGTCGTTTTTTATTTTGATACATCCTCAATGTGACAAAGACATAACAAATTGACTATATTAACTTTATAATTATTAATCATTCACTCTACATACGATTATGGTAAAAGCTTGGAAAGAAGATGTGGTTATCCCTACCTACGAAGTGGGGAAACCCGAAAAGAACCCGATATTCTTGGAAAAACGTGTCTATCAGGGAAGCAGCGGCGTGGTTTATCCCTACCCTGTCATCGAATCCATCGCCGACGAGAAGACCGACAAGACCTATCATGCGGTTTATCTGGAGAACGAGTACATCAAGGTCATGGTGCTCCCCGAACTGGGCGGACGCATACAGATGGCATACGACAAAATCAAGAAACGCCACTTTATCTATTACAACCATGTCATCAAGCCCGCTCTGGTAGGGCTTGCCGGACCGTGGATTTCGGGCGGCATCGAATTCAACTGGCCCCAGCACCACCGCCCCAGCACGTATATGCCGGTGGATTGTACTATTGAAGAGAATACCGACGGAAGCGTAACGGTATGGGTAAGCGAAATGGAACGGATGTTCCACCAAAAAGGCATGGCAGGCTTCACCTTGCGTCCGGGATGCGCTTACCTCGAAATCAAAGGTGTGCTTTATAACCGCACCGATGTGCCCCAGACCTTCCTGTGGTGGGCAAACCCTGCCGTAGCGGTGAACGACCATTACCAAAGCGTGTTCCCGCCCGACATCAATGCGGTGTTCGACCACGGGAAACGTGCCGTATCGAGTTTCCCTATCGCCACGGGCACATATTACAAGATGGACTATTCGGCTGGAGTTGACATCTCGAACTACAAGAACATCAAGGTACCCACCTCGTACATGGGAGTCAACTCGCGCTTCGACTTCGAAGGCGGTTATGAGAACGATACCCGCGCCGGCATGCTTCACGTGGCAAGCCACCATGTATCTCCGGGCAAGAAGCAATGGACATGGGGTAACGGAGACTTCGGACGTGCCTGGGACCGCAACCTGACCGATGAGGACGGACCTTACATCGAACTGATGGCAGGGGTGTATACCGAGAACCAGCCCGACTTTACGTGGCTCCAGCCGTATGAAGAGAAAAGCTTCACCCAATACTTCCTCCCCTACCGCGAACTGGGCATCGTGAAAAACGCCACCAAGGACTTGCTGATGAACATCGACCCGGAAGGCGAAGGCAAGGTACGCTTCAAGGTATTCGCCACTTCGCGTCAGGAAGTGCGCGTGACCTTGAAAGGGGAAGACGGGAAAGTCTATTACGACCAAGAGGTGACCCTCACTCCCGAACAGCTATTGGATGAAACAGTAAGCACGGAAGGCGAACGCTTCGACCGCCTGTGCCTGAGCATTACCGCCAAAGGACGTGAAGTGTTGTACTGGCACACCGAACCGGATGAAGTGAAACCCATCCCCGATGCAGCCGAAGCCGCTTTGCTCCCCGAAGAAATCAAGACTACCGAACAGCTCTACCTGACCGGGCTGCATCTGGAACAATACCGCCACGCCACCTACAATCCGGTGGACTATTACGAGGAAGCCTTGCGCCGCGACCCGCTGGACATACGCAACAACAATGCCCTGGGCTTGTGGTACATCCGCAAAGGACGCTTCGCCAAAGCGGAACAATACCTCCGCACCGCCGTGAAAGTATGGCAGAAGCGCAACCCCAACCCGTACGACGGAGAGCCTATCTACAACCTGGGATTGGCACTGAAGTATCAGGGACGCATCGGTGAAGCCTACGACCGTTTCTACAAAGCCACATGGAACGGTGCCTGGCAGGATGCCGGATATTTCGCTTGCGCACAGATTTCGGTCATGCAAGGACGATGGGAAGACGCGCTATACGAAACAGACCGCTCACTGATACGCAACTGGCACAACCACAAGGCACGGGCGTTGAAAGCCGCAATCCTGCGCCACATGGGACACAAGGATGAAGCACTGCGCCTTATCAGCGAATCGCTTGACATCGACAAGTTCAACTTCGGGTGCCGTTATGAAAAATACTTGCTGACGGATGCAGCAGAAGACTTGAATACGTTCAAGGAACTGATGCGCCGCGATGCCAACAACTACGATGAAATCGCACTTGACTATTGTGCCGCCGGATGTTGGGAAGAAGCCGCATCGGTATGGCAGACAGCTATCGGCGAACAAGCTGTAACGCCGATGACCTATTATTACTTGGGCTGGTGCCTGAAGCAAGGCGGGCTGGACGGAGCTGAAAAGGCTTTTGCCGATGCTGCCGCCTATTGTCCGGACTATTGTTTCCCCAACCATCTGGAAGCCATCCTTGCCTTGCAATGCGCTATCAGCCAGCATCCGAACGATGCGAAAGCCCCCTACTACCTGGGCAACCTGTATTACGACAAGCGTCAGTACGATTTGGCATTGAACTACTGGGAAGCATCCGCTAAATCAGACGGCACCTTCCCTACGGTATGGCGTAACCTCGCCTTGGCTTATTTCAACAAGCGGAACGATGAAACGCTTGCCGTGGAATGCATGGAACGTGCCTTTCAGCTTGATACGACCGATGCACGCATCCTGATGGAACTCGACCAGCTCTACAAACGGATGCAACGCCCGCACGCCGAACGGCTGGCATTCTTGCAACAATATCCCAAACTGGTAAATAGCCGAGATGACCTGTTGCTGGAAGAAATCACATTATTGAATCAAACCGGACAATACCAAGAAGCCAAGACCCTACTCGACGGACACATCTTCCACCCATGGGAAGGAGGCGAAGGCAAAGTGCCGGCACAATACCAGACCGCCCGTGTGGAACTGGCAAAACAGGCTTTGGCATCGAAGCAATACGAAGAAGCCATCCGCCTGCTGGAAGAATGCCTGGTCTATCCGCATCACTTAGGCGAAGGAAAACTGTACGGCGCACAGGAAAACGATTTCTATTACTTCCTGGGATGCGCTTACGAAGGATTGGGAAATACAGAAAAGGCAAAAGCCTGCTGGGAACAAGCCACCATAGGACCGACCGAACCCGCCGCCGCACTCTACTACAACGATGCCAAACCCGACAAGATATTCTACCAAGGGCTGGCACTCCTGAAACTGGGCAGGAAAGACGAGGCAAACGGACGCTTCTACAAACTGACCAACTATGGCGAAAAACATCTGTTCGACAAGGTAAAAATGGATTATTTCGCCGTATCTTTACCCGACCTGCTGATATGGGAAGACAGTTTGGACTTACGCAACGAAATCCATTGCAAGTACATGCTTGCCTTAGGCTATTACGGGCTGGGTAACAACGCCAAGTCACAACGCTACCTGCAGGAGGTGAAAAACCTGGATATCAATCACCAAGGCATACAGGCTTTCGAAAGCCTATGCGCCCAAGTTTAAACGAACACTAAAAAGCATCCGACGTATGAAAATCACTCAACTGGCAGCCATAGCCTGCTTTGCGCTTTTAACGCCGCTGACCGGCAGCGCAAGAGAAAACGATGACATCCAATGGGACAAATACAGCCTGATTGTCAACGGGAAACGTGTGTGCCCCGTCATGGGAGAAATACATTATTCACGCATCCCTGCCGATGAATGGCGGAACGAAATACGGAAAATGAAAGAAGGCGGCGTAACCCTCATCGCCAATTATGTCTTCTGGAACCACACAGAAGAGCAGGAAGGCATCTTCGACTGGAGCGGACAACGAGACTTGCGCCGTTTCCTGAACATCTGCAAGGAAGAACAAATGCCCGTAGTATTGCGCATCGGTCCGTTTTGCCACGGCGAAGTGCGTTGCGGAGGCATCCCCGACTGGGTATTTGCCAAAGGTTGCAAGACACGCGACACAAACGAAACCTTCATGGGATATGCCGACGCACTTTACCGGCAAATCTATTCGCAAGTCATCGGTCTGCAATGGAAAGACGGCGGACCGGTTATCGCCCTGCAATTCGACAACGAACAACGCAACGGAGATTACCTGATGGCACTTAAGAAACTGGCGCTTTCCATTGGCTTCGACCTGCCTTTCTACACCCGCACCGGATGGCCCGAACTGACCCGCCCCGTACCTTTCGGCGAAATGATTCCGCTTTACGGCGACTATGCCGACGGATTTTGGGACCGTTCTACCGAAGAGACCGCCGGGAATTATTACAAGGCATTCAACTTTAAATCGTTCCGCAGCTCTACCGCCATAGCCACCGAGCAATTGGGCGAACAGAAAGAGACCACCGACAAGGCGAATCAGGAATACCCTTATTTCACCTGCGAGCTGGGAGGCGGCATGATGACTTCGTATCACCGCCGCATCTATACCTACCCCGAAGATGCCTACGCACTGGCTATCGTCAAACTGGGGAGCGGAAGCAACCTGCTGGGATATTACATGTATCACGGAGGAACCAATCCCGACGGCAAGCTGACTTACCTGAACGAAAACCAGCGTACGCCCGGCACCAACTACAACGACCTTCCGGTAAAGACGTACGATTTCCAAGCCCCGCTGGGTGAGTTCGGGCAGAAGAATCCGCATTACTACTCGCTCCGGAAACTGCACCTGTTCATGCACGACTATGCCGAAGTGCTGGCACCCATGGAAGCCTCGTTCCCTTGCCCGCAAGACATCCGGAAAGGAGACGACAGTCACCTGCGCTGGGCATACCGCTCGAACGGGCAAAGCGGTTTTGTCTTTGTCAACAATTACGAGCGCCTGCAGGATTTAAGCGACAAGAAAGGGATTCAATTCGACGTATGCGGCACACAGTTTCCACGCAAGCCGATGACGATACCTGCCGGAACGTCATGCATCTTTCCGGTAAACATAGACGACATCGCGTATGCCACAGCACAAATCATAGCCAAGAGGAACGGGAAAATCTACATGGAACAAATCAAAGGCATTCCTACAGAAATACGCGTAGACGGCAAGACCTTGCGCAATATCAAGCCGCAAGGAACAGAACGTCCCGTATACCGTAATATATACCTGCTTGATTCGGAAAGTGCCGAAAAGCTGTTCCTTACCGATGCGACCGAAGAAAGCCCTGCCGTAAATGTCGGGTTCTCCAAGGTGAAAGAAGCCGGACCGGACCGCAACATCACCATCGGTGTGCAACGGGTAGCAGAAGCACCCACCGATGCCGACTTCGAAGATGCCGCCGTCTATACCATCGACTTGTCCGGACTGTCACGGGAAAACAGATTGCTCCAGATAAACTACCGGGGTGACGTGGCACGGCTGTATGCCGACGGGAAGCTGATTGCCGATAACTTTTACAACGGACGTCCTTTCCTGTACGGACTATGGAGACTACCCGCAGACTGCAACCGGCTGGAGCTGCGCATCCTGCCCTTGCAAGAGAATATGCCGGTTTATTTCCCTCGCGAAGCAAATACCGATAAACCGGGCGAAGAAGTAACCCACCTTTCAATTATACCGTTATGAAAAAGATTTTTTTAATAGGATTATGCATACTCTTGGGCGTAACAAGCCAAGCACAAAACACGATTGACCTGTTCGGCGAATGGGAATTTTCCATGGACCGGAACGATGTAGGAGAAAAAGAGAAATGGTTTGCCTCAACACTGGACGACCGCATCAACCTGCCAGGCTCCATGCCCGAAAAACTGAAAGGCGATATTGTCACTGCTTCTACCCAATGGACTGGAAGCATCTACGACAGCTCTTATTATTACAGCCCTTATATGGAAAAATACCGGAAAGAGGGCAACGTGAAATATCCTTTCTTCCTTACACCCGCAAGACACTATGTAGGTGCGGCATGGTATAAGAAAGAAGTGGAAATTCCTGCCGGATGGAAAGGGAAGCGGATTATCCTGCACTTGGAACGTCCGCACATCGAAACCACCGTATGGGTAAACGGGAAAAAGGCAGGAAGCTGCAACAGCCTGAGCGTGGCACACGAATACGACCTTACCGGTAAAGTACAACCCGGCAAGTGCATCCTTGCCGTAAAGGTGGACAACCGGATAAAAGCCGACTATAATGTAGGGATGGACTCACATAGCGTGACCGACCAGACACAAGGCAACTGGAACGGCATCGTAGGAGACATGTATCTGGAAGCCCTCCCCACCGTTTACTTGGAAGATATCCAGGTATATCCCGACATCGAACACAAGCAAGCACGCGTACGGATAACGGTTCAGGGAAGCGGGCAGGCATCCGTCAAGCTATCCGCCCAAAGTTTCAACACTACAGTTTCGCACAACGTTCCACCCATCCAACAGGATATCCGACTGAAGAAAGGAGAGAACAAATTAGAAATGACCTTGCCCATGGGTGAGGACATGCTGTTATGGGACGAGTTTTCTCCAGCCTTATATCGTTTGCATGCCGAACTATCTTCACCGGCAGGCACCGATGTCCGCGAAGTGGAGTTCGGCATGCGCAGCTTCGAAATCAAAGGGAAATGGTTTTACGTCAACGGAAGAAAGACCCAGCTGCGAGGCACGGTAGAAAACTGTGTATTCCCCCTGACCGGCTATGCTCCCACCGATGAGGAAAGCTGGGAGAAAATCTTCAATATCTGCAAAACATACGGATTGAACCATGTACGTTTCCATTCATACTGCCCGCCCGAAGCGGCTTTCCGTGCAGCCGACCGTACCGGTTTCTACTTGCAACCCGAAGGTCCCAGCTGGCCCAACCATGGAGTCAGCCTCGGCAACGGAGAACCTATCGATACCTATCTGATGGAAGAAACCCAAGCCATCGTGAAGCACTACGGCAACTATGCTTCCTTCTGCATGCTGGCATGTGGCAACGAACCTTACGGGAACTGGGTGGCATGGGTCAGCAAATTTGTAGACTACTGGAAACAGACCGATCCCAGAAGGGTATATACCGGCGCATCGGTAGGAAACGGCTGGCAATGGCAACCCCGAAACCAATATCACGTAAAAGCAGGAGCACGCGGACTGACCTGGAACAAACGCCGTCCCTCTACCGATGATGATTACCGTTTTCAAAACCACCTGGACACGGTGCGCCAACCCTACGTAGCTCACGAAATGGGACAATGGTGCGCCTTCCCTAATTTCAACGAAATCGGGAAATACACCGGTGTGAATAAAGCACTCAACTTCGAGATATTCCGCGACCTGTTGGCTGAAAACGACATGGCAGACCGCGCTTATTGGTTTATGATGGCAAGCGGAAAACTTCAAGCATTGTGCTACAAATACGAACTGGAGAAAATGCGGCGTACTCCCGACTATGCAGGGTTCCAGCTGCTTTCGCTCAACGACTATTCGGGACAAGGGACAGCCTTGGTAGGTGTGCTCGATGCTTTCTTCGAAGAGAAAGGCTATCTTCATGCCGATGAGTGGCGCCGTTTCTGCGCTCCTACCGTACCGTTGATGCGGACACAGAAATTCGTATGGAACACCGATGAGACTTTTGAAGCCGATATCGAAATTTCCCACTTCGGCGCTTCGGCATGCGATAATGCCCAAGTGAGCTACACGCTCCGCGACGAATACGGCACGCTATATAATAAAGGTGTATTCCCTGTAAAATCCCTTGACTTGGGGCTGAACTCCATCGGACACGTCGCTTGTCCCCTTGCGGCTATCGGCAAACCCCGCAAATTGAATCTGGAAGTAAAGATAGAGGGAACCGATGTCGTCAACGACTGGAATATCTGGGTCTATCCTGTTCCGGAAACCGTTTCGGAAGGTAAGGTCTATGTAACCGATAGCCTCGACACAAAAGCCCTCGACATCCTGCAGGCCGGAGGAAACGTACTGATTACCGCTGCCGGAAAAATCAGCTACGGCAAAGAAATCAAGCAAGACTTTACCCCTGTATTCTGGAATACATCGTGGTTCAAGATGCGTCCGCCCCATACCACGGGCATTTTGGTCAATCCGCACCACCCGCTCTTCCAGCAATTCCCCACCGATTATCATAGCGACCTGCAATGGTGGGAATTATTGAATAGGGCACAGGTGATGCAGTTCACCGATTTCCCTACAGGTTTCCAACCCCTTGTGCAAAGCATCGACACATGGTTCATAAGCCGGAAAGCCGGTATGCTGTTCGAAGCAAATGTGCTGAATGGAAAACTGATGATGACCAGCATGGACTTGTCGACCGATCTTGACGAACGCATCGTTGCCCGTCAGATGCGCAAAGCCATACTCGACTACATGAACTCCGACAGCTTCCGCCCTCAACATGAAGTAAGTCCCCAACAAATCAGCGACCTCTTCCAAAAGGTTGCCGGCGAAGTGAACATGTACACCCGCCAGTCGCCCGATGAGCTAAAACCGACCATTAAATAAATTATAAATTATAGTCAATCAGAAATAAATTGCGAAAAATCATTTGTCATGCTGAACGAAGTGAAGCATCTCGGATGCGCCCACGTGGATGTACACGAGATCCTTCACGTCCGTTCAGGATGACAATGGAAGGCCTGCATGTTTATATTCTAAAAATAATCCGCGAAAATCTGCGTTAATCTGCGTTTTAAATGAAAGAGCCATGTTCCGGCCTTGGGATTTATTCCTTCATTTAGTCCTTCGCCTGATGTACCGTAAGTTGTGGGAACGGGAAGCCGATGCCCTCCTTGTTGAAGGTTTCGTAAACCGTCTTGTTCATATCGAAATAAACATCCCAATAGTCGGAAGTCTTTGCCCATGCACGTACCTTTATATCTACGCTGCTCGCCGATAAAGCACCCAAAGCAATCAACGGGGCAGGGTCTTTCAAAATACGCGGGTCGTTATCAATGATACGCTGGAGCACGGCTTTCACCTTATCGAAATCTTCCCCGTATTCCACGCCAAACACCCATTCGGCACGACGCGTCTCCTGACGGCTGTAATTCGTGATGGCATTGCTGCTCAACAAACCGTTGGGAACATAAATCAAGCGGTTATCCAACGTAGTCAATACGGTATGAAAGATTTGGATTTCCTTTACTGTACCGCTCTCGTCATCCGGCCCGTCGATGTAATCGCCTACCTTGAAGGGCTTGAACACCAAGATAATCAGCCCGCCTGCAAAATTCGAAAGATTGCCCGACAATGCCATACCGACAGCCACGCCTGCCGAAGCCAGCAAAGCCGCAAGGCTGGTGGTTTCTACCCCCAACTTGCTGATAACCGCAAAAGCAAGCACCAAGTTCAGCAGCAGGCTGACCAGGCTCTCAAGGAAAGTCTGCACGCTCACTTCCAGCTTGCGCCGTTCCAATATCTTGCGGAACAAACGGTTCAGTTGCTTGATGACAAACCGCCCTACGATAAAAATTATCAAAGCCGCCAAGATATCCTTCCCCGCTTCGATGCTCCAATTTAACAACTTGTCGAGCACTTGCTCCACATTGATTAATTTTGTTTCCGCTTCTGCCGCCAAAAGCGCGTTAAGTAATGATGATAAAAACATAAAGATTTAAATTAAGAACGAAGAATGAGGAATGAGGAAATTCTTCATTCAATTAATATTCCTTTTCCTTGCCGGACAATCTCCGGCATATCTTCACAACAATTGATGACGGTAGAAGGTTCAACGCCTCCGATACCTCCGTCTATCACAAGGTCCACTTCATCGCCGAATTTCTCGTCTATCAGCTCCGGATCCGTAACATATTCGATGTCTTCCCCCTCATGCAAAGGCAAGGTAGTGGTCAATATCGGCGCATCCAGCAAACGGCATATCTCGCGGATAATCGGATTGCCGGGCACACGGATTCCCACTTCTTTCCGGTTGCGGAAGATTTTAGGCAAACGGCTGTCTGCCTTCAGGATAAACGTAAACGGACCGGGCAGGTTGCGCTTCATCAGCTTGAAGGTGGCATTGCCCACTTGCGCATATTCGCTGATGTTGCTCAAGTCGTAACAAATGATAGAAAGGTTGTTCTTCTTCGGATTCAGGTTCTTCAGGCGGCAAATCTTTTCGATGGGGCGTTCTTTCAAGGCATGGCATCCCATCGCATACATCGTGTCGGTAGGATAAATGATAATTCCTCCGTCATTCAAGATATCCACAATATGCTGCAACACATCGGGGTCATTGTGCTTGTCGTACAGTTTCTGTATCATAGGCATTGATTTTATAATTAATAATTAATAGTTAATAATTAATAGTTGGCAATTGGAGGTACACCATACGCCGCTATTAATTATTAACTATTAATTATTAATTATTTACGCTTTCAGCCGTTCCGCCATCGCCTTTGCCAGCTCTTTCGCCTGACGGGCGGTGTCCTGCCCCATGCTCTGCTTCATCTCGACCGGATTGCCCACCAGCTCGAACTTCAGCTTCTCAGCATACTCGGCAAGTTTCTTCACCGCCGCGCTTGCCCAGGTGTACGAACCGAAATAACCCATCACACGGTTTTTCATCTCGCGGGCAGCTACCTTGCTGAGCAGGGCTTCCATTTCGGGATAAAGATGCATGTTATAAGTAGTGCATCCCACAATCAGCCCTTTGTAGCGGAAGATGTCTGCCAAGATATACGAATGCGGCGTCTTCGATACGTTGTGCATCACGATGTTCTTGATGCCCTGTGCGCTCAATTCTTCGGCAATGGTTTCCGCCAGTTCTTCGGTATTGCCATACATCGTTCCGTATGCGATGACCACGCCTTCCTCGCCTTCGTAACGGCTCAGGCGGTCGTACATGTCCACCACTTGCGGAATCTTCTCTGTCCATACCGGACCGTGGGTAGAACAAATCATCCGGATGTCCAGCCCCTTGCATTTCTGCAACGCCTTCTGTACCGGATTGCCGAACTTGCCTACGATATTCGAATAATACCGGCGCATCTCGCCTTCGTAGATTTCGGTATTGATGTCCTTGTCGATGCATCCGCCGTTCAATGCGCCGAAGCATCCGAACGCGTCACCCGAAAAGAGGATGCCTTCCGTCTCGTCAAACGTAACCATGGTCTCGGGCCAATGCACCATCGGAATCAGATAAAAACGCAATTGATGATGTCCCAACTTCAGGAAATCACCGTCACCCACTACATAGCGGTCGCCTCCTACTCCGTAGAAACCTTCCACCATATCGAAGGTTTTCTTGTTGCCCACCAATACAATGTCGGGATAATACTGCTTGATCAGGGCGATAGAGCCCGAATGGTCCGGCTCCATGTGATTTATAATCAGATAATTGATTTTACGCTCGCCGATTACGGCTTTTATTTTCTTCAGATACACTTCGAAAAAGGCGACATCGACCGTATCAACCAACGCCACCATCTCGTCATCGGCTATCAAATAAGAGTTATAAGACACACCGTATGGCAACGGCCACAAATTTTCGAACAACGCTTTCGAGCGGTCGTTCACACCTACATAATATACTTTCCCTTTCAGTTCCATTGCTTATTTGAGTTTTTAAGTTTTAAAATATTTTCCTTGCCATGCATCCCGTTCTTCCATCCGTTTATGAAGAAGGTTGGTAAACTCGTAGTTCTTCATCCCCCAGTCGGGAGCAATCAACAGTTCCTTGGGCGACTGGGAAATAAACCGTTCCAACACCAGGTCGGGGCGCAAATGTTCGATATAGTCAATCACCAAGTCAACATACTCTTCTGCCGTGAACAGATGGAAATCCCCAGGGCATCGGAGATATTCCTCCCCCATGCGCGTGCCTTTTATCAGCTGGAGCTGATGCAACTTCAACGTCACAAGAGGCAAACCGGACAATATTTCCGCCTGACGGATTATCTTGTCTCTCCCCTCTTCGCCCGGAAGCCCGACAATCACATGCCCTCCCGTACGAATTCCTCTGGCTGATGTCCTCCGCACCGCATCTTCGGTACAAGCAAACGTATGTCCCCGGTTGATGCGCCGCAACGTCCCGTCGTCCGTACTTTCTATCCCATATTCAACAAGCAGGAAAGTCCGATTGTTCAATTCTTCCAGATAATCAAGCAGTGCATCCGGCATGCAATCCGGACGTGTACCGATTACCAGCCCCACCACATCCGGCACGCCCAAAGCCTCCTCGTACATCCTCACCAAACTGTCCAGTCCGGCATAGGTATTGGTATACGCCTGAAAATAAGCCAAGTATTTCATCTGTGGATATTTGCGCGAAAAGAACTGCTTCCCTTCCTCCAGCTGCACGGCTATCGTTTTTTCCGTCCGGCAATACGCGGGATTAAATGTCTGGTTATTGCAGTACGTGCAGCCGCCATACCCCTTCGTGCCGTCACGGTTGGGACAGGAAAACCCGGCATTTACCGACAATTTCTGTACCTTGCACGGAAAATATCCTGCCAGAAAGCCTGAAAAGTCTTTGTATCGTGATTGCCTGTCCATAATGAACTGATTTTTCGAGCGCAAAGATAATAAAGTTTTTCCAATTATCAATTGTTAATTGTCAATTGAAAAAATCCATCTTTCGGGCACTCTCGCTTTCCGTTGCAAGCCGGTCTGCCTCAACACCACCTGCCCCGCCTGCTTGTCTTCGGGCAAAACGATATCCGAAAGGATCAGCCTGCTCACACGGTCGAACACAAAAGCCGGACGGTAATCGTCCTCGCGCAAATGCAGCGTAATGCCCTTTAGGGTCAGGCCGGACACGTGACGCACATAAAATCCCCACGCAGGCAATTCCCCAAACATACTGAACTCGGGATAGCCGTCTACGTTTTCGGGCACATCCGCCAGCCGGCTCAACGAGATATACGCCATGCCTTTCGACGCGCGTCCCGGATAAACGATTTCGATATTCTCCAACGTCACATTCTCAACGTCATGTCCCGGTATGCCCGAAATGGAAGCAGGAAAAGGATTGTGGAAGAAAGGCAAGGCAGGACCGCGCAGGTCGTAATCGATGTCCGCCCGCCCGAAAGGAATCTCGGCATACAGGTTGCGGATGCTTACATTCCGCACATACCCCGGCGCTTCGCCCGACCGGTGCCCCAAGCGGATGAAAATGGCATTGCCCGTATTGACGGCATGTATGTTGCTCACCCAGATGTTCTCTATCGCCGCCCCGTCTACCGAATCGATGGCAATGGCCGAACGGTAGGTGTCCTTGACACGGATATCGTCTATCGTCACATTCTTGAAGCCTCCACCCGACTCAGTCCCGAACTTAATGGCGCTGGCACTGCTGATAATCCGGCAATGGGCGATAGACACACGGTCGTTGTACGCATCCCGGTTGTGCGACTTCAGGCAAATGCCGTCGTCCGCCGAATTTACATCACAATGGGCGATGCGCACGTCCTTGCAATCGCTGATGTCTATGCCGTCGTTGTTCCAATACGCCCGGTTTTCGATATGCAGGCTATCCAGCGTCACATCGGTGCACAACGAGAACGAAAGTCCCCATGCCGCACTGCTCCTGAAGCTGGCACGATGTATGCGCACATTCCGGCATCCCCTGACGAACAACAGCTTGGGACGAGTGTTGGGACGCTTGCGATACGTATTGTAATGCGGGTCGACCAGCTCCCCCGTATGGTGCAGGCTATCAATGGTCAGAGCCAGTTCCCTGCCCTGCCCGTCTACACATCCGCCTCCTGTAATGCCGATATTCTCCGCCCCGTCGGCATAAATCAACGCCTGGTCGAAATGGTCATTGTTCACCTTCAGTTCTTTTTCCGTACTGAACTTCGGATAATCGTAAGGCGAAGTGCTCCCCAGCAAGACAGCCCCCTCTTCCAGATACAGCGTCACACCCGACTTCAGCCGCAAGCTTCCCGTCAGATAACGCCCTGCGGGGAAACGCAAAACACCTCCCCCACGTGCATGAAGTCCGTCAATGGCACCTTGCAGGCTACCGGTATTCAACGTCTTCCCGTCGCCTACGGCTCCATGACGGGTCACGTCAAGCTCCATAACGCCTGCCATGCCCGATAAAGCATACCCAAGGCAGGCAATTAAAAAGATGAGTTTATGTTTCATAGCCAGCTTATTAAGTTCGTTATGCAAAAGTAAAAATAAAACATCACTCCAAAGCCTACCCAATAAATAAAAAAATAAATTGAATTCCGCAAACATCCCATGTAGGGGCGTATCGCATACGCCCGAATGCGTCCACTTATCCATGCGGATGTCTTCAGGGCGTATGCGATACGCCCCTACAGCAATTGGGCAAAATGCGGAATTCATTAAAAATAAACGAAACGGTAACTTATCAAACAGACAAGCCTGTATTTGCTTTTAAGCACTGCTTCTTTTATGCAGTCAAATAAATAGATTTTATGGTTTCCATATCAAAACCGTACGGTTTCCATATCAAGAACGTACGGTTTCCATATCGAGAACGTACGGTTTTGAATTGGAAACCATAAAACTTACTGATATAAATTGCTATATTACCGCAAAAGCATTGGCATTACAACATACGCTTTCCGCAAATATGCTTTTTCCTATTTCCTCCACAGACTTTCGCCACTGTTCACCATTATTAACTATAAAGATTAGTTGAATAACTAAAACTTTTAGTTACTTTGCGGAAAACAAACGGAAATAGCATGAAAAGACTGACCGCAAAAGAAGAAGAAGTGATGGGATTTTTCTGGGAGAAAGGTCCTTTGTTTGTCAAGCAGCTGCTGGAGTTCTATCCCGAGCCGCGTCCGCACTTCAATACGCTTTCCACCATTGTGCGCGGACTGGAAGAGAAAGGCTATCTGGCGCATACGGCATTCGGCAATACGTACCAATACCATGCCGCCGTGTCGAAAGACGAATTCAAGTGCGGGACGCTGAAAAGCGTCATCAGCAAGTATTTCAACAATTCCTACTTAGGGGTGGTCTCTTCGCTGGTAAAGGAAGAGGAGATTTCGATAGAGGAGCTGAAAGAGCTTATCAAGCAAGTGGAGGAAGGGAAATAAGTTTTCATAAAGTAGAGACGATGTGCACATCGTCTCTACATACCAAACTTAAAAACTCAAAAAATATGGGACTATTTTTTATCTATATACTGAAAGCATCGGTCTGCCTGGCTTTGTTCTACCTTTTTTATAAGGTATTGCTGAGCAAGGAAACGTTTCATCGGTTCAACCGGTTGGCATTGCTGGGCATATTGGTCTTGTCGTGCCTCCTGCCTGCGGTAAAGATTGCCATCAGCGAACCTACGGCATTGAACCAGACCGTGTCGGACTTGGAAAGCCTGCTGATGCTGGCTGAACTCAATGCAGGAACAGAAGCCGCGGAAACGGTTTCCCGGTTCGGATGGCAAGAAGCAATGGTAAGCATTTACCTGACAGGAGCTTTCTGCTGCTGCATCAAGAGCCTTATCGGAATCGGGCGGATATGTACCGTCATCCGCAGGAACCGGAAAGAAAGGCTGGCAGACGGGAGCATCCTGGTGCGTTATCCGGGGAAAATCGCCCCGTTCAGCTGGATGCATTACATCGTGATGCCGGACACAGACCTGCAAGAAGACAACAGGGCGATAGTGGAACACGAGCAAGCCCACATCCGCCTCCGGCACTCGTGGGACTTGCTGCTTGCCCAAGCGTGCATCGTTGTGCAATGGTTCAATCCGGCGGCATGGCTGGTGAAGCAAGAATTGCAGAACATCCACGAATACGAAGCCGACGAAGCCGTACTGGCATCCGGCGTCAACGCCAAGGAATATCAATTGTTATTAATAAAGAAAGCCGTTGGCTCAAGGCTCTACTCTCTCGCCAACAGCTTAAATCACAGTTCACTTAAAAAACGTATCACTATGATGATGAGAAAAAAATCGAACCCGTGGGCACGCGCCAAGTACCTCTACGTACTTCCGCTGGCTGCAGTAGCTGTAGCCGCTTTTGCCCGTCCCGAAATCTCGAAACCGCTGAATGAGATTTCACGTGTCAAAGTTACGGAATTTCCGGCAATATCCGATGCCGTAACAAGTGAAAGTATCGAAAAAACCGATACACATAAAGGAAAGCCCCAAACGACAGTCATCGTGAGGGACAAAAACAATCCGGACAATGAGGAAGAACCTTATACGGCGGTAGAACAGATGCCCCAGTTCCCAGGCGGTACAAGCGAATTGATGAAATACATAACCGCAAACTTGCGCTATCCCGAAGATGCTAAGCAAGCAAAGAAATCGGGCAGGGTGATAGCACGGTTTACCGTACAAGAAGACGGAAGCATAGCCGATGTGGAAATCATACGCAGTGTTTACCCCAGCATGGATGCCGAAGCCATCCGTGTACTTCAAGGTATGCCCCAATGGCAACCGGGCATGCAGGACGGGAAAGCCGTAGCCGTGAAATACACCGTTCCTATCATGTTCAATGCAGATAATGAAGAAAAGACAGATAGTACGAAAATCGTTTTCAACGAAAACGGTGTATTAATTCTTGTGGATGGAAAAGAATTTCCTACAAAAGACTTGTTCACGATTGACCCGAATACAATTGAAAAAGTAGAAATCATAAAAGACCCTGAAAAGATTGCTCCCTACGGGGAAAAAGGTAAGAACGGCGTAATGCTGATTACGATTAAAAAGCATTAAATGAAGAATGAAGAATGAAGAATGAAGAACTCGTCACGCTGGATGAAAATTCTTCATTCTTAATTCTTCATTCTTCATTAAAAAAAGCCTCATTTTTCCGCATCGAGCGACTTCAATGATTTCCCGTGTTCGCGCTCTTCCTTGCTTCCGGCATAAAGCCCGTCGATGATACCGTCGGCAAGACCAATGGTTGGCACATAGATATATGAGGAGCCTAAGATATCGGCTATAGTCAGGAAGATGTTGCCTGCAGGCACGATAACATCTGCACGGTCGGGCTTCAGGCTAAACTTATCCATACGCTCTTCCACCGACAAGACACTCAATTCGTCGTACAAGCCACGCAGGGTTTCTACCGTCATGCGTTGGGCTTTCTTGTCTTTCTTCTCCGCCAGCCGGTAGAGCTTGTTGATGTTTCCTCCCGAACCGATGATGTTGGTATCGGGATATTGGCGGGCAAGTTCCGCCATATCCTCTTTCAGGCGCGTCCACTCGCTTTCCTTTACCGCCTTGTTCAGCAAACGCACGGTACCGATGTTGTACGAACGGCTGCACTGCAATTCTCCTTGCGAAAGCAGGTTAATTTCGGTCGAACCTCCCCCTACATCCACATACAGGTAATTGCCCGTGCGGTCTTTCATATATTCAATGTGGTTGTTATAGACGATTTGCGCCTCTTCCTGTCCGCCGATAATCTCAATGTGAATACCGGTTTTCTTCTCGATTTCCTTGATGATGTCCATACCGTTCTTGGCATCGCGCATTGCCGAAGTGGCACACGCGCGGTACTTCTGCACATCGTAAATCTTCATCAGATAGGCATACGATTTCATCAGGCGCATCATGTTCTTTTCACGCTTTTCCGAAATCTTTCCCTTGCCGAACACATCAAAACCCAGGCGGAGAGGCACACGCAGCAGCAATTCCTTCGTGAACTTCGCCTGCCCTTCATTTTCTTCAATCCGTTTCACCAGCAAACGGGCGGCATTCGAACCGATGTCGATTGCCGCATAATTCATCTCTGTCATTCTTCTTTCTCGTTTTTAGCTACATAGTAATTATACAATGCTTCTTGCGAACGGAAAGGTTTTTCATCGCCGATTAAGGCATGGAAATCATTGTCTCCCGTACCGTCTACGATACGTCCTTGCTGGGTATCCTTCAGCCCGTATTCCACCACCCGTTTCATTTCTTCCTTGATATCAGGGTCATACACCGGGGTGATGACCTCTACACGATGGTCCAAATTACGTGGCATCCAGTCTGCCGAGCCGATGAAAACTTTCTCCGTACCGCCCGCAGCGAATACAAAGATACGGGAATGTTCCAAATATCGGTCAATAATTGCGTTAATTCGTATATTTTCGCTCACATCCGGCACATCGGTGACCAAAGAACAGTTTCCCCGGACCACCAAATCGATGTCTACCCCCGCCTGCGAAGCCTCGTAAAGCTTCTCTACCATAACGGGGTCGGTGATGTGGTTGATTTTAATCTTGATATAGGCAGGCTTGCCCGCTTTCTTGTTCTTTATCTCGTCCCGAATCAAGGCACAGAACTTGTTTTTCATCTCATTGGGCGATACCAGCAACTCCTTGAACTTGATGGGAGTATACGGACGCTCGATAAAGTCGAATACGGCATTCACGTCCTTCACCAGCCGGGGCGATGCCGTCATCAGCATGCAATCGGTGTACATACGGGCATTGCCCTCGTGGAAGTTTCCGGTACTGATACAAGCGATATCCGGTCCGGTCTTCATTTCGATATGGGTAATCTTAGAGTGGACCTTCAAGCCTTCCACACCGAAAATAACACGGATGCCCGCATCCTGCATCTTCTTCGACCAGTTGACATTGGAAGCCTCATCGAAACGTGCCAGCAACTCGATAACTACCGTCACTTTCTTTCCGTTCCGGGCTGCGGCTATCAGGGCTTTCACAACCTTCGATTCCTTAGCCAGACGGTAGAGTGTAATCTTGATGCCGGTGACCTGCTTGCTCACCGCCGCTTCTTGCAGTACGCGGATGAACGAGTCGAAGCTATGGTAAGGCACATGGATGAAACGGTCTTTCTGCTGGATTTTCTGCAGCAGGCTATCGGGACCGTCCAGGCTCTTGCGCACAATAGGCGCCCAAACGGGATATTTCAAATCCGTACGGTCGCAATCGGGGAAACGCATGAAGTCCTTATGGTTCTGATAGCGTCCTCCTGCCATGACCGTATCGTTCTTGTCCACATCCAGCTTGTTCAATACCCGTTTCAGCAAATCCTTCGGCATGCTTGCATCATAGAGCACACGCAGAGGCTCGCCATGCTTCCGGCTCTTCACGCCTTTCAATATCTTCTGCAAGGTGCCGCTATTGGCATCGTTGTCGATTTCCATCTCCGCATCGCGGGTAAACTTATAGGTATAGGCTTCGAAATGAGTATATCCCAATCCTTCGAACACCAAAGGCAGGCAGCACCGGATGACATCGTCCAGATACATCAGGTAACGCTTCTCGCCCTGATTGGGCAAACGGACAAAGCGCCCGCAAAGCCCTACGGGCAATTCGAGGAAAGCATAGTCGAACACACGCGCGTTTTCGCCCTTCCCTACCTTTACCGCCAGATAAATGTTTTCGTCGTTCCCGAAATCGAGCGACTTGACCGTAGAGAACCAAATAGGGATAACGGCTCCGCTCAGTTTCGACTTATAGAATGAATAAATGAACTCTTTTTGTTCGGGAGATATTTCTGTATCAGAAAGCAAGAAAATGTTTTCTTTCCGAAGTTCTTCGGTGATATCCGCAATCGCCTCTCCGTATTCCTTTACGTAACGGGCATTCAGGCGGGAGATTTGCGTAATCAGTTTCTTGGCATGTTCGCTTTCCTTTGCCGCCGACTTCTCTGCATATTCGGCGATACGGCTTTGCGAAGCCACACGCACACGGAAGAATTCGTCCAGGTTATTCGAATAAATGCCTAAGAAAGACATACGTTCCAACAAAGGCACATGCGGACGGCATGCTTCCTGCAAAATACGCCGGTTAAAGAACATCCAACTGACATCCCGGTCTAAATAAGGGGTTTTCTTTTTCTTCTGTACCATAACAACACATTTTTCTGCAAAGAAAAAGAATTGATGTTACATTTCAATTGCAAACCCGGGAAAAAGAATAGCTAAATAATTATAAAAGGAATCTTTATACATATTCTTCTACCATATACATATCCTGAACGCAATCGTGTGTAGTGTATTTTTCCAGCTCGTTCAAGATAATGTAACGTGAAGAACGCACCCACAACGGGAATGCCGGATTGGGGCGGAAATCCTTAGCGAAAGCCAGCAGCTTATCCAAATTAAAACCTTCGTCCACGATACCCGCACCGCTCTGCACCGCATCGTATGCGTTGCATTCCTGCTCGATATGTGCCGGCACCATCAGAATCGGCTTGCCCAAATACATGGCTTCGCATACCGACTCGAATCCGGCGGTGCTGGCATACGCCTTGCATCCCGACATCTGGCGCAGAAACTCACGGTCGTCCAATTGATAGAACCACAAGGTATCGTCCACCTTCTTGACCGGCTCTTCCTCCCAATGGTCCCAAAAGAAGCGCAAAGCCACTTCGGGATGTTCGTTATGCCAACGGCACACGTATTCGGAGAAACCCGAATTGACCATATAGCCATGAATGTAATCCCCCTCGACAGGGTCTTGTTCGAACACTTCCTGACGCAACAAGGGAGGAATAATGCTCAATTTATGCGCGTCATCGTCTTTCATCGCGCGGAACGAAAGAGCAAACCTGCGCGAAGCCCCCAACGAGGTCAAACGAGTAAACATGTTCATCAGAAAATAGCTGCACCGGTTCTTCTTCGGCACCTGAAACTCTTTATGCAAAAACAGGTACTGATGTCCGATGCACACCAGCGGAACCTGCGGACGGAAAAAGAAATACGTCAGCCCGGTCAGCAATTCATAAAAGTTAATCACCAAATCCGCCCCCGTCTCGCGGATGCGCCGGTTGATATAGCACATGCTCTCATAATATTCGGGCGATTTCCACAAGCTGTACAAAAAACTCCGGCTCAAGTTGGCACGCCGGTTGGCACGTGTAGGCAAGAAGTTAGGACTGATGATGTGCTTGATTGGAGCCTGAATGTTCCGGATAAAAAATCCCGGAAGCCTGCGCGATTCGCTTTTCCCTACCAACACTTCCACCACTTCGTGACCGTTCTCCCGAAGCAGCTTTTCCATGGATATGGCTTGGGTCAGATGCCCTCTCCCTTCTCCTTGCACTACAAACAATACTCTCATGACGCTACAGATATTATAGATAATACTGAATCTTTTTCTTCGTTTTCCGCCTCTTTCCGCTTCATGGCTTCGGTATAAAACAGAACCTCCCACTTCCCTTCCTCATCTTCGGTCAGGGCTGAAAGCGTTTCTACCCAATCGCCTGAATTCAGGTAATGAATGCCGTCTATCATCCGGTTCTCAGGGTGATGGATGTGCCCGCATATCACGCCTTCGCACTTCCGGTTACGCGCAAATTCCACCAATACGTTCTCGAAATCGGATATATAATTCACGGCTTGCTTCACCTTTTGCTTGATGGCTTGCGACAACGAATAATACGGCTTGCCCCGCTTCAGGCGGTATTTGTTGTAAAAGCTGTTCATCTCCAGCAACAAGGTATATCCGATATCGCCCAGTTTTGCCAGCCACTTCATGCCCGATGTAATCTTGTCGAACACATCCCCGTGGGTCACGAAATAATGCTTCCCGTTACTCTCCAGTATGTAATCCTTCACCAGATGCAGGTTGGCGAATTGCAACGGAATCAAGCTATCCAAAAAATCATCATGATTTCCCCGTACATAGATAATTTCGGTCCCGAAATTCTCCATCATCTTCATCAAAATCTTAAAGAAGCGCGTATGTTCGGGCTTCCACTTGCGCACGCCGGATTTCTTCAAACTCCAGCCATCAATAATGTCACCGTTCAATATCAGGCGGTCACAATCTACAGAACTCAAAAAATCGCTCACTTGATTCACTTTCGAATGAGAAGTCCCCAAATGGATGTCCGAAAGCACTACGGTACGATAATGCGGTCTTATGCTCATTTATAATCTGATAATTAATTCCTTGCAAAGAAAAGGACTATTTTATTATTATGCAATACAAAAGCCATATTTTTTTCAGCTTGCATCCTCTATCCGGTATAACAGGGCGATTTCGTTGAAATACTCTTCGGCTACATCCTGAAGATTTGCCAGAGCGTCATCTTCTGTCTCACCGTAAGCACAGCATTGGTCATAGTCTGACAAATAGGCGTAATAGCCACCGTCTGCCGTACATTCTAACACGTAATTTTCAGGAAAAGGTACACTTGCATTCATATCTTTTACTTTTTAAAACTTCCCAAAAGTCCGCTTTTCATATTACAATATGATGTATAATGTATTACTTTTCTGTTTATTCAGCCCCGTTCACTCCGTTATTCAAGCTAAAATCCGTATCTTTACCGCCGTAAAACACAAAAATTGACACACAAATGAAAAAACTGGTTATATTCGACTTAGACGGAACCCTGCTCAACACCATCGCCGACCTTGCCGGAGCCACCAACTATGCCCTCAAGGCTTGCGGATACCCTCAGCACGATACCGACGAATACCGTTTCTTTGTCGGAAACGGAATCAACAAGCTCTTCGAGCGAGCCCTGCCCGAAGCAGATCGGAACGAAACAAACATCCGGAAAATACGCTCGCTCTTCGTTCCTTATTATAATATGCACAATGCCGACTTAAGCCGCCCCTATCCGGCGATACCGCATGTGCTTGAAACGCTTCAGGAAAAAGGAATGGCCCTCGCCGTAGCCTCGAACAAATATCAAGAAGCCACCGAAAAGCTCATCAAGCACTATTTCCCGCAAATCCATTTCCTCCGCATCTTCGGCCAGCGGGAGAATGTGCCCGTCAAGCCCGACCCCAGTGTGATAGCGGAAATCATGCAGGCCGCAGGAGCATCCTCCCAAGACACGGCTTACATCGGAGATTCAGGCGTAGACATGCAGACGGGCATCAATGCCGGAACAGAAACCATCGGCGCCGCCTGGGGATTCCGTCCGCGCACCGAACTGGAAGCCTACCATCCCGCATTCATCGCCGATACACCCGAAGAATTGCTTGATTTTCTGATGAAGTAGCTTATAAAGAATGAAGAATGAGGAATTCTTCATTCTTAATTCCTCATTCTTCATTTAAAAATATCAAATCGATAACTCGTCAAGCACCTGAATAAGCGACTTGTCGAGCGGCTTGTCTTTCTTGATGGCTTCCGAGAAAGGCACATACACCACCTTATCATTACGGATACCTATCATCACGTTCCGCTGGTCTTCTTTCAGCGCCTCGATAGCACCTACCCCCAGGCGGCTTGCCAAAATACGGTCGTACGCACTCGGAGAACCTCCCCGCTGCAAGTGCCCCAAAATGGTGACACGCACGTCGTATTGCGGATATTCTTTCTTCACACGCTCGGCATAGTGCATGGCTCCTCCGTCCTTGGGCGATTCGGACACAATCACGATACTGCTGTTCTTCGACTTGCGGAAGCCGCGCCCGATAAACTGCTCCAGCTGGTCTACGTCGGTCTGGTCTTCCGGGATAATGGCAGCTTCGGCTCCCGAAGCTATCGCACTGTTCTGGGCAAGGAATCCGGCGTCACGCCCCATTACTTCCACAAAGAAGATGCGGTCGTGCGAAGTCGCGGTGTCACGTATCTTGTCCACACATTCCACGATGGTATTCAGTGCCGTATCATAACCGATGGTCGAGTCGGTTCCGTACAAGTCATTGTCAATCGTTCCGGGCAAACCGATACACGGCACATTAAACTCTTGCGCAAAAGTCAGCGCACCCGTCAACGAACCGTTCCCGCCGATGACAATCAACGCATCGATGCCTGCCGCCACCATGTTATCATACGCCACCTTACGGCCTTCCGGAGTCATGAAGTCCTTCGAACGTGCCGTTTTCAATATCGTACCTCCACGCTGGATAATGCTGCTCACATCCTGCGTGGTAAACTCCTTGATTTCATTCCGAATCAAACCTTCATAACCTCGGTAAATGCCTTTCACCGTATACCCGTTGAAAATAGCGCTGCGTGTCACCGCACGGATAGCCGCATTCATGCCCGAAGCATCACCTCCCGAAGTCAAGATTCCAATACATTTAATTTGTTTCATACCGTCTTATCTGTTAGTTAGTTAAATCTGATGCCTTCCCTTACGGAAATGCACCCCAAATGTAAGACATTCATAACGAAACGCGCAATCTGTAAGTATAAAATATTTAAAATGCCGTAAAATCACATCTCTTTCCCAAAAGCATTTTGAGCTTTCCGGGCTTTTCGTTATCTTCGCTTTTCAAAATTCACACTTTTCCGGATACCTAATCAAAGAAACCATCATTAAAACCATGAGCCGTACCCCCTCACACATCGAACGAGAGAAGCGTGTAGTAACGCAAATGATCAGGCTCTACTGCCGCCATAAAGAAGGAAACGCCACGCTTTGCCCCGCCTGCCAGGCACTTTTGGAATATGCCCATACCCGCCTCTCGCATTGCCGCTACGGCGAACAGAAACCCACCTGCAAGCAATGCCCCATCCATTGTTACAGCCCCCGGATGCGCGGGCAGATGCGAACCGTCATGCGCTACGCCGGCCCGCGCATGTTGTTTCACCATCCCTGGTCCGCCCTGCTCCACCTTTGGCACGAACGACGGAGATAGCCGCACCCGAAAACGCATATACTTGCGCAGGGCTACGCACGTATGTGCAAAGGCATAGGCAAGTATATGAAATCATGTAGCAGAACGAAATTGGTTTGCGAAAAATAAAACGGAACACAAAGGCACAAAGCCACAGAGTTTTATTAACTGACAAATCTTCTGCCTCTCTGTTTTTCAATAGAAAGGATTAACGGATTTTCCGCAATTCATTTTTGATTGCAATAACTTACTATAAAAACAAAAAGGAGAACTAAAAACAAACGGTTCCGTTCGTTTCTAATTCTCCTTCGAGATTATCTACAAATTTTCAAAATCGTAGCGGGACCCGGGATTGAACCGGGGACCTCATGATTATGAATCATGCGCTCTA
>ERZ779889.383-NODE-383-length-57073-cov-4.483637_pt1 | contig 57073 bp, 48 predicted proteins | sample MGYA00511030_ERZ779889 | MGnify/ENA primary metagenome ERZ779889 (study PRJEB29588, sample SAMEA2160616) | human gut metagenome | biome: human gut; feature: human-associated habitat; material: faeces | place: Denmark | collected 2008/2010 ... | reverse complement strand
AGGCGAGAAAAGAACACGAAGTGTTCGAAATGCGAATGTGTGGGAGAGGAGCCTGAATAGTTACGTTTCCTTCTTTTTCGCTGCCTTTTAGTCGCCTTGTGACCTTCAAAGGCAACTTTTTTCTTGCTTTTCCTTCTTTTTCGCTGCCTTTTAGTCGCCTTGTGACCTGCAAAGGCAACTTTTTTATTGCTTTTCCTTCTTTTTCGTTGCCTTTTAGTCGCCTTGTGACCTGCAAAGGCAACTTTTTTCTTGCTTTTCCTTCTTTTTCGTTGCCTTTTAGTCGCCTTGTGACCTTCCAGCCACACAACGAGACACGCACTCTTCGCTCCTTCGGAGCTCATCGTCGTGACAGTCGTCACATATTCTGCAAAATTTTCCAGGTGTTTCGTGCAAGCACGACACCTGAAAATTTTGCAGAATGCGTGTCTCGTTGTTTGCACGCAAAAATGTCCTTTTGCAGCGGCCTATCGGCTTTTGCAAAAGGACGAATCTACTTTGTCGTATTTCTTCGTGGTACCACCTTTTTTCCCTGAAAGCTCACACCTTCAGGCTCAGCAAGATACAAAAGCAAATGCTTTGATATCCCTGTGCGGTAACGGGCACAACACCGTCCAAACCTACTTATTACTTTTCTTTCAGTCGGATGCTCCAAGATGTATTCATGATAAACGATGCTCTGCGCCTCTCACCAGCCGGCAGCTCTCTGTGAGTTCTTTTTTATCACTACTTCTTCTCTTCTTCGCATTTATGAACTTATCGTATCAGAGGATGAGGGGTTTGTCAAGAAATTTGCAAAAAACTTTTCCATTTGTTATCAAAACCTTAAAGAAAGTTCTCTGCCAACACGACTTGGCATACTTGCTTCACAAAACTGCCTTTTAACAGACATTGCAGATTTCCTTCTTGAGCCCTCTAAAAAGATCAATGTCGTTGATCGCCTCCCGTCCCATTTGGAGCGGGGGGGTTCCAATACATTATGGGACTTCTTGTCGTACACCTTTTGACAATTTATTTATTTTTTTGATTACGAATCTCCCGCAATCTCCGATAAAATGTTGACTGACTCATCCCACTTTGCTTAACCCCCTCGCAGTACTTTATTTCTCCATTTTCACATTGTTTTACAATTTCATAAAACTTTTCTGGCACCTCAATCTGTGGTCTTCCAAATTTTACTCCTCGTGCTTTTGCTGCCACAATCCCTTGTTTTTGAATTTCTTCATAATTTCTGCCAAGTCAGTCTATGCTTAAAATGTATAACAGATCGCCTTTACATAATTGCCTTTTTAGTTCAAGATAATATAGCCTTTCAAAATTTTTCCCAGACATTTTATCCATATATATGTTTCTAAATGGTACTCCCACTTTTTCAAGTTCCATTAATTGTCTTTCTTCATTTTGTTCTTGTGTACTCACTCTAACATATCCATATATTTCGCTCATAATTTCCTCCTAAAAAAAATAAGATAAGATGATTTTTCATTATCTTACCTTATTTTTATAAGTTTTTTCTATTTTTCCCCCTGCACCTCAACGAATCCATAGGCTTCCAAATTTCGGATATACTGCACCAGGCGGTCATAAAGCGGTTCTGCCTTATCGCCAAACTCTGCCTTTACCAGCTCCGCGATCTCATAAACCGTTCTTGTCCCATCGATCAATGGCCATACAAAATTTCCCATTTCATCAAGATGAATCTGTGATACTTTCGGCTTTTTCAATATCTTTTGCGCCAGGAAATGAAACACGCCTTTATTTTCCTGCAGCAATGTGATTTTTCCCTGATTGTCCATCGTGTACTGCAGAGATGGGCGGTGTCTGGGTACAAAATCCAAATAATTTGCAGAAATTACTTCTTTCTTTTTCATTTCTCAACCTTCTTTTTCGGCATTGCAAAAATAAATACGCAGGCAATCATAATCGCAAGAAGCACAATACCGCCGATTCTTCCTGTATTTACAGAAGAAGAAAGATCAAATTTACTGCTTACACCAACGACTGCCAAAATCGCAAGTAAGATTCCGACCAGTCCTTCTCCGGCGATCAATCCGGAGCAGAACAATACACCGCCGCTTGCTTCGCCATTTTTGTCTGCCGACTTCTTGTCTACGATCCAGCGGATCACACCACCGATCATAATCGTTGCCGACAATTCAAGTGGCAGATAAAGACCGATTGCCACCGGCAGGACCGGAATCCCAAGAATTTCAACGACAATTGCCGCAAAAATACCGATCAGTACGAGCGGCCATGGAAGATTTCCATTCATAACACCTTCCGTGATCATTTTCATCAATGTCGCCTGCGGAGCCGCCAGTTCTGTCGTTCCAAAGCCCCACGCACTGTTGAGAAGGAGCAATACTCCGCCGATCGTAAACGCCGCTACAACGGCACCAAGCAGTTCTCCGATCTGCTGTTTTTTCGGCGTTGCCCCGAGGATATAACCCGTTTTCAAATCCTGTGACGTGTCGCCTGCCATCGCAGCCACGATACAGATTACGGAACCAATGGCTATCGCGCCGATCATTCCGCTTACGCCGGTATTTCCGGTGACTTTCAAAACCAGAGTAGAAAAGAGCAAGGTCGCGATCGCCATACCGGAAACCGGGTTATTGCTGCTTCCTACCAAGCCAACCATCCGGGAGGATACGGTGGCAAAAAAGAACCCAAATACGACTACCAGCAAGGCGCCGATCAAGGAAACCGGAATCGCCGGAAGAAGCCAGATCACCAGAATCAAAACCAGGGAACCGCCGAGCACAAGGCGCATATCCAGATCCTGCTCGGTGCGGAGGCTTCCTGCTTTTGTCCCGCCTTTCAAACCTTTTAATGAATCTTTAAATGTCGATACAATGAGCGGCAGGGATTTGATCAAACTGATAATACCGCCCGCTGCGACTGCGCCGGCTCCGATGTATCGGATATAACTTCCCCAGATGGCATCTGCGCCGCCTTCTGCGTACATTTGTGCAATTGGTACATCACCCGGATACATCGTTGTCGGGCCTCCAAAAATTGTAATCGCCGGAATCAGCACGAACCATCCCAGCAGCGCACCGGCAAACATATACGATGCAATCTTAATTCCACAGATATACCCTACGCCCAGAAGTGCCGGATATACTTCTGCGGAAAATGCGGTCCTCAGGGAGCGGATCGGTGCTGTAACGACACCCGGAACCACTTTCAAACCATCCGTTATAAATTTAAAAACAGCAGACAATCCCATACCGGCAAATACCGTTTTCGCACTCGTGCCGCCTTCTTCTCCTGCCAAAAGAACCTCTGCACACGCCGTTCCTTCCGGATATGGCAATACGCCGTGCTCTTTGACGATCAAAGCATTGCGAAGCGGGATCATAAACAGCACCCCAAGAACTCCCCCGACCAAAGCGATCAGCGAAATCGTAAGTAGATTTGGTGCTTCCGTCTTTCCTTCATTTGCCCATAAAAACAAAGCAGGAAGCGTAAATATCGCGCCCGCAGCCAGAGATTCACCGGCAGAACCGATTGTCTGCACCATGTTGCTCTCCAGAATCGAATCTTTTTTCATAATTACTCGGATTACTCCCATCGAAATAACCGCAGCCGGAATTGACGCCGAAACCGTCATCCCCACACGCAGACCAAGATACGCATTCGCCGCGCCAAAAATAATAGCGAGCAAAACACCTATGATGATCGATGTTGCCGTAAATTCCGGTGTGACTTTATCGGCCGGAACATACGGTTTAAACTCTTTGTTCTCCATAATCGTTCTCCTTTTGTTTATTCCCCGCACCTAAAAGTATATACCGATTTATTGTAATATATTTCTGTTTTTTTTGCAAAGGAAACATTTTACAAATCACCGCACAAAAAGCCTCTGGAAATTTTCTCCAAAGGCTTTTTTATAAAAAAGATAAGAGTTTTTATTTCATGGCATGGATAACGGCATCATAAGCTGCTTTCTTCACACCGAGCTGTGAGAACAATAGTGGCTGGCCACTTGCTCTCCAAGACACCTGATCGCTCAGTCCCCAGAACGTAACACCTGTGATATTGGCACCGCCCTGCTTCTTTTGTTTGAGCATTTTGATAATGCTGTAATAATAATTTGCCTGATCCTGCAATGTGTATCCGCTCTGCATCGCATTGATCGTCGCGTCGAGTTCCGTAATCTGGATCTCAAATCCGGCATTTTTGAATTTATCAATCGTATTTCCGATATAATTTGCATCCGGCCAATGCACATCCAAGTGGCTCTGCATGCCAACACCATCGCAGATTTTTCCATTTTGGTTTACAAATTTGATCATCGTTACAATATCATCTGAGACCAGATACGTATTGTAATCGTTATAGAAAAGTTTTACCTTGCTCCTCAAATCACTTTATGCCTCCACGCCTACGTTCTCTCATTTTTAGCCTTGTCAAAGGCGAGAAAAGAACACGATTTCTCGCAAAACATAGTATTTTTTTTCCTTTTTCGAGTTTATTCTATATAACGTATACCATATTTTCTCTTTTTTATAAATTGTCATACTATTTTTTTTATGATATAATGAAGTATGCTATAACAACAAAAGCAAAAAGGATTATTACAATGGAGGAAATATGTATTATACATTACTCATTTTACAATGTTTAGGAATATTATTCATGTTTTATGAACTGATTCACATCAGCAGACAGCGCCCTTCCAAATTTCAGACTCTTTTACTGCTTCTTGTCGGTGCTATTTTGATAAACACCTATGGTTATACTTTGGAAATCACTGCAACCGGTAAAGAATTGGCACTGCAGGCTGTACACATAAGTTATCTGGCAAAACCATTTATCCTCTATTTAATGTATATTTTTGTAATGAAATATTGTGGTTTTTCGATTCCAAAAGCAGGAAAATGTATTCTGTTTTCCCTTGCTGCCTTTATCTCTGTTTTAGTTTTTACCAGTGATTATAACACCTTGTTTTACAGCCATATTTCCTTTTCCTATTCCGGTTTATTTCCACATTTGATTTTAACACATGGTCCTGTCTACAAATTATATACAGCCTTTTTTGGCTTCTATTTTGTCAGCATGTTTTTTGCCTGTACACGCTTTTCTCTTCAGCATAAATCGCGCCTTATCCGCAAACAGGTATTTTTTTTAATACTCATGATCACAATGTGTATTCTGGGACTTTTGGCATTTCTTTTCCGGCTTACCGGCGGCTATGATTCCACAGTACCCGCTTACATCATTTGTACCATTTTATTGGAACAGCTGATCAAACGATACAAATTATTTGATTTAATTGAGTTGGCCAAAGATGAAGCCATCGAACGTATGAAGGATGGCTTGATCGTACTTGATTTTGATGACCAGATCACTTATGCAAACAATCGGGCACAACAGCTTCTGGATTTTGTAAAGGAAACGCACCATGATCCTATTTCTTTTATCCGTGAGCAAATACAAAACAAAGAATTAATCTTTGTCACAACCCGTTTTGATACGGAATGCACCCATCACAAAGTGTACGAAAAATGTGTATATGAAGGTTTCCTTCGAGAAATCAATCATGACGATACGAAATACGCCTCCATGATCATTTTGACCGAAATTACAGATCGGTATTATTACACAGAACGCCTTCAGACAGATGTAGCAAGAAAAACAAAGAAAGTAGTTGCCATGCAGCGAAGTTTGATCGGAAGTTTTGCCACGATCATCGAAGCTCGCGATGGCGTCACAGGTCTACACATCAAAAACACCGGGAACTTTGTAAAGATACTTACTCATGCGATGCTGCACGATTCCCGCTTTACCTCGCAAATGACAAATGAATATGCAGAAATGGTAGCAGATGCAGCGCATTTACACGATATCGGAAAAATATCCATTCCCGATTCTATTTTACAGAAAAAGGGAAAACTTACCGAGGAAGAGTTTGCGATCATGAAATCACATCCGGTAGAGGGGGCACGCATTTTAGATGAAACTCTGAAAGGGGTCGAAAGCGACGAATATTTTCAAATTGCACATGACATGGCATTATACCATCATGAAAAATACGATGGAACCGGATATCCCGAAGGTTTATCCGGCGAATCCATTCCTCTTTCTGCCCGAATCATGGCTGTCGCTGATGTGTATGATGCCCTTCGTTCAAGCCGTCATTATAAGGAAGGTTTTACCCGTGAAAAATCCGTAGCAATCCTCAAAGAAAACCGGGGAACACATTTCGATCCGGATATCACAGACATTTTCCTTGATCATATTGATGAGATTGAAAATGTTTTTGAAGTTCACAAATAAATCATTTGTTATCCCCTTTGCAATGTGATATAATCATAGGTAATAAACACAACGGAAAAGGAATAGTGGTGCACATGGAGAAAATTAATCACGAGGAATTTATTACGGAAATGATACGATACGCCTCTTCCGCAGAGTCACCGGACCGCATCATCAATCAAATTTTACAATATATCTGCCAAAACCTGCGTTCGGATCGTGCCTATATCTTCGAAGACAATTTAGACGGCACGTATTCAAACACTTATGAGTACTGCCGTGAAGGCGTTTCCGCAGAAATCGAAAATCTACAGAACGTTCCTTACGACGGCATGCTGGAAGCATGGTTCACAGAATACGAAAAGTCACACAATATTATCATCTATGACATGGAACAGTACCGCAGCATCAGCGAGGCCATGTACCATATATTAAAACCGCAGGGAATCCAGACTCTCGTCACCGGACCGATTAAAATCAATGAAAAATACATCGGCTTTTACGGGGTCGACAACCCACCCGTCGAATATATGGATAATATCTCCATTTTGATAAACATGATGGAATTTGTCATTTCCATGATGATCCGGCTTCGTGACTACTCCCATGAATTGGAGCAGAATGCCATTCACGACCAGCTCACCGGCTGCAAAAACCGCACCGCACTTGCCTGGGCTTATAACAATGATTTTGATGCTTCCCAGTCTGTCGGTATCGTTATGTGCGATCTCAATGGCCTGAAGCGGATGAATGATTCCAAAGGCCATCTTGCCGGTGACCAATACATCTGTGATGCTGCAAAAATCCTCTGCGACTGCTTTGGCAGTGAAAATGTCTACCGCATCGGTGGCGATGAATTTGCTGTTGTTTTGACAGGAATTTCCAAAAGCAATCTCCGGCATTGCTGTGAGCAGCTTCGTGACACGACCACTTCCAGTTCCGTCAGCCTTTCCTTTGGTGTCGAATTTGCTGAGCACCACGAGGTTCCTTTTGAAACCCTGCTCAAATATGCCGACGAAAAAATGTACGAAGACAAACGGCGTTATTACAAAATGTTAAAATAAGGTGATTGAGGAGGAGTAGGGGTAGTCTCCGCTCTCTAAAACGAAGACTGATATTTCTTTGGAGTTTTTCTCACCCGCACCAGCAGGAAATCCGGCTTATGAAATAAATCCTTGTAATCTGGATATTTCTCAAGTAATTCATCGTCCGGCAATGGTTCGATCATTTTTTCGACCGTAAATCCCGCCTCAATCAATGTATTGATTATCGTCGAAAATGTACGATGATATTTCTTCACATTGTCAACAAACCACACCGATTCTCTCTCGCCTTCCACACCATAATTTGCAAGGTTCAAATACAACTTCTCCCCGTTTTCGTCCCTCGTCCACCGATTTTCTCCGGAATGACACGTACACAACGGATTTTCCTGTGAAAAAATAAAGTTCCCGCCCGACTCAAGCAGATCATATATATTTCTAACCACGCCCGAAAAGTCCTCCACATAATGAAACGCCAGTGAACTTACCACAACGTCAAAAGTTTCATTTAACTGTGAAATTTCTTCCATCGGCATATTCACATAGGTTATGCCGGCATCGCTGTGTTCTTTTCTCGCAACTTCTAACATTTTTTCAGAAATATCAATGCCTACTACCTTTTCCGCTCCTTGCCGGATGCACCGCATACAATGTTCTCCAAAACCGCACCCCAGATCGAGCACCCTTTTCCCTGTCAGATCCGGCATCATAGAAAACAAAGCAGGGATTTCAAATAAATTATTGGCATTTGCCTCGTTATCGCGGATCTTCTTATACCCTTCAAAAAATATCTCATTATCATATATATTTTGTTTTGCCATTTTGCACCTCCAAAGTTCTGCATTTTCCAGTTTCTGTAAAATAAGAAGAGTGGTTTAAATTATACCGTTTTGGGGCAGAAAAAGCAAGCGGAACTTGATGTATCCGGCTAAAACTTGTAAACGCCTTCCCTTTTTATGGTCTTATCCTTTGATTTTCTTCCCAGACCACACAAATATCACTCTCGTTTTGACCCAGATTCCACTTTCGTCTATCAGAACCACAAAACCAAATTTCGCTTTGTGGTTTTACAGAAAAAATTTGTCTCCAAACCAAAATATTCTTTTTCTTATTTGACTTTCTCATAAGAAAATTTTTCCAGACCACAATCTCCTCAAATTCTTATGGTCCAGAGAAATTTTTTCAATATTCAAGTCAAAAATGACGCCAAACACCAACAACCGGAGTTTTCTAAAACCAATCTGCTAATTTTCAATATGTTTCCACGCCAAATAGATGTCAAAACGCAAAAAAGACCCAGAGGGTCTTTTTTATGCGGATAACAGGACTTGAACCTGCACGGGATTCCCCACTAGAACCTAAAGGTTTTCTCCGCAAAAACATTCCATTTCATTCTATTTTATTCAAACTTGTCTAAAGCACTGAATCATCGGGCTTTCCAAGTATTATATTCAACTCTCTGCATAAAACTATCTAATCTCATTTTTCATTATTTTTTGTATTTGTTAGAAATATGTTAGAATTTCTAACATTGCTTATTTGGTTGTCGATGTAGCGGAACCGGATACAATTGTGGCTGCCAAAATATCAGCTGCCGTTTTCTTTCGTCCTAAGTCTACATGCGAATAAATATCCCCCGTCACCTGAATCGAAGAATGTCGTAAATATTCGGAAGTCAATTTCAAATCTCCGGTACTATTCAAAACAATGCTTCCGGAAATGTGTCGAAGATCATGGAAACGAATTCGTTTCAGATTGTTCGCCTCCAAAAATTTCGGGAAGTTCTGTGATACATAATTTGGCTTTATCAAACTTCCATCGGAATGTCGGCATACATAATCACTATCCACATAGCCTTTACCATAAAAATTTTTATCTTCTTCCTGTCGTTTCTTTACTGACGTTAAGTATTCCTTTACCGATTTCGATAAGTACATATCGGCATGTGACGATGCGTTCTTTGTTAAATCAACATACTTTGGTTTGTTATCTTGAATAACGCAGGTATGATTGATGTGGACGACATCATGCTCAAAATCAATGGCAGACCAGCGAAGTCCAATTACTTCCGAACGCCGGAGTGCCAATGTCAATGCTAACATAACCGGGACTTCTATCTCTGTTCCCATTACCGCTTTCTGCAATTTCTTTACTTCCTCAGATGTGTAGGAATTCCCACGAAACCGTTCGCCCCCCAATTTGCGAAAAATCGCTTTGTCGATTTTATCAGCAACATTATAAGGTATATCATCAACGGTAACAGCATATTTAAGCATTTGGCTTAACACATTTACATGCTTCTTGATGGATTTGTAAAAGGGTGCGTCCTGTGAGGAAAATGATGGCTTTTTCCCGCTCTTTTCTGCTTCTTCTCGGATTTTTTGTCTTTGTAGACTGCGTTCATCACAAATCCTGATTTCCTGATGAATAAAATTCTCAATATCCTTCTGATGAAGTTCATAAATTCGTGTTTTCCCTAAAATCGGAAGTACATGATTATTCATGTCTCTTTTATACGATTCTAAGGTATTAGGGCGAATGATAGGAACCATATGGGCAAACCAAATGCCGGAATATTCTTGTAAAGTCATTTGACTGTGATCTCCTTTTATCGAAGCATGAAAATCGGCTATTAGTTTGGCCGCCTTTTCTTTTGCCTCCTTTTTGTGTCTGCCATCTGCCGGAACTTTTGTTGGAATGTATTTCGTTTTCCATTTTCCGTTTACATCTTTGTACCGGGTGGTGGCATAATACCATTTCCCTTTCTGCGTTAATCCATTAGCCATCGTGCTCACCTCCACAAAGGAATTCAATCACATAGCGTTTGGGAATGCGATAAACATTACCAATTCTTTTTGAAGGTATCTCGTTTGATTTCAACAACTGGTATACCAAAGCCTTGCACAAATGCAGTGCTTCCGATACTTGTTCTACATTCATTACGTCTGGATATTCTCTCAACATAGTATCACCTCGCTTCTGTTTCTTGAGAGTAATTTGCATTTCAATGAAATTATTTATAGTTTAGCACAATGCCATTTCTGTGTCAATAATAAAATTTCATTGAAATGTTTCGAGGAATGTTGTATACTCTATATATGATTTCAATATTAAGTTTTAGTTAGGAGAACTTTGCTATGGGATACGGTAAGAATTTAGCGGATGCAATAAAGGAAAAAGGATGGTCTGTAGCCGAGACAAGCCGAAGATCCGGTGTCAGCGCCAATACCCTTCGCACAATCATACGAAGAGATTCGTCAGTAAGATATGACCATGCGCTGCGCCTTGCCAATACGCTTGGTATTGATATACAGTTAATCTGTAAGGAAAATCCCTACGATGTAGGCGAGGTAGAACCAGGGTTATTAAACGATTATCACGGATTATTTACGGAGATAAATCGAAACTCTTATGTAAAAAGAAGAATGCATGCTTTACTTGAATTGTACGATTATACTGAATTTCCGATAATTGATGAACTTCTTGGACGTTTTGCTGTTTTAGATGATGACGGTAGAAAAAACGCCTTGGAATATATGAATTTTTTGAAGTCCACTCATTTGGATAAAAAACGAGAGACTGCATTAAAAAATATTAAGAAGTAACATAGAACAAAGAAATTTATTTAATGGTTGTTATTCAATTCGACGCATGATACAATATCTTTACGGAAAGTACCCATGACAGGGTGGTAGCCTCCCAAGTTTATGTGCACCGGCTTGCCGGAATACATAGGAAGGGAGGTGGCGCTTATGACAGCTTATGAAATCATTTCGATTTTTATTGGGATATTAGCCTTGCTAACATCCTTTGGTTGTTTGATTATTGCGTTGCTTGCCTTTCTCGATAAGAGAAATAGAAACAAGCGAAAATAAAAATGCCTATCCTGTCTGACCCACAGGATAGGCGGTGTCCGTAAGGACAATATCGCTATAAACTTGGAGCATCCACTTTGGAGTGGGTGCTTTCTTGTATAATCATAATAACACTCTTGTAAAAAGAATGCAAGTGGAGTTTGATAAAAGATGGGGTAAATTTACTGTCGGAAAATATTAGACAGACTACACCTGTGACCTGTTTCAGATTTGATAACTGTCTTTACTATATCCGATTTTTTCTTCTCTTATAATCCCCATATATGATTTTTTAGTGCCGCTATCTTTTTTATCTGTGGATAAGGAATACTGTATACCGGCATATCTGCCAGTTTTCCTAGTCTGTCCCTGTTGCGCCTTTCGGCAGCCAGCATCTGCGTTGCTGAATATATCACCTCTTCTGCACCTGCAGCTAGTGGTAGCTCTTTTTTGTGGTATCGAACCAGTTCCAGTATATCTCTCTTATTCTGGCGATATATACGCAGTCTTGCCATCTTATCTGCACCGGTTCTGCTCCAGCCTAGTGGTCTTGAACTCATTCTGTCTGAGTAAATGTGACTCACATGTCCCTCTGCACCCCATTGCAGGCTCTTATCCTTCGCCTTTACGGATTCCATAATTCTTGTCCAGTTTCCCAGAATATAATTTTTTGCAGATTCTACTGCCTTTGCTTTTGTTTCACTCTCTGTTATATGCAGAATCTTATCAAATACTTCTTCCGCCGCCCATTTCCGCTTTCCGTTAATAGCTCTGTATATTTCACTTCTCGCATCCTGTGCGGAATCTTTCAAGTGGCTTGTTGCTGATATGATATATTTATGCATGTGAAAACGGTCCAAAACTTTTGTTTATCCGGAAAACCGTGCCGTTTTCAATGAATTTCTGCTTCATGAAAAAGAACTTCCCATCTACTGTGTGGAAAAGGAAAAATCGCAGATTTCAATCAGCTTTGACGCAGCTTGGGGAAACGACGACACCGCATCACTTCTTGCCGCGTTGAAAAAGCACAACGTGAAGGCAACCTTTTTTATGACAGGCGGCTGGATTGAAAAATATCCGGACGCTGTCAAGGCAATTGCCGCCGGCGGGCATGATCTTGGAAACCACAAACAGATGTCACAGCTGTCAGCCGCACAATGCAAAGAAGAAATTATGAAACCTCATGAAAAAGCAAAAAAACTGACAGGCAAAGATATGATTTTGTTCCGCCCTCCTTACAGGGACTATAACGACACTCTTATCCGTGTGTGCCGGGAAAACGATTCAGTGGGATGTGGAACCGTACGATACAGTTGAGAGTGCGGTGATTGGGATGTTGGGAGGATTCTTTTATGTCAAAAATGTAAGGCAACTCACTATACAATGAAGAAACTAATCACTGCAATAAATTTCCATCCGTTACACGATTTAACTCTTGAATGATGCCACTGTAATGCAGAGAAAATCTCTCGTCCCACTCCATACACTTATCCGAATCAATTTCAAATCTGATAAATCTATCAACTATATGCTTAGATATTCTCTTTCTATATTCATCAGAAAACTCATATCTGCAAATCTTAATATTACCATTCTGCTCTTCTTCACTCAATCGTTGGTACAAATCTTCTACTACAATTTCATTAATAACTTCCACTTTGCTTTCGCAAACAAGTTCAGAACTCCAAGATGTTACTCCTCGTTGAAAGCCTTTTTCATCAACTTCGTATACGGAACATCTCTTCCCCCCATAAATTTTTCGAAGAGCATTTGGATAGCATTCCCATATTTTAGGAACATCATTATGATCTGTTGAAATGATAAAATCGAAATCATCTTGCTTTGCACCAAAAAGAAGTCCGGTAATAATATTTTGCACAGCATATACATACAACTTTTTATGTGTAGATACATGTGGTTGTAATGTTTTTTAACCAGATGTTTGCGATACATGATATAACATAAATCTCCTCCTCTAACAAAGCTAATTAAATGAATACTCACAATCCTTACCTTTGGCATATGGACACTATACAATCTCAAGGATCCAGTTACTTTTCCTAATATTATACCACTCAAAAAACAATCTATCAATCATCACGCCTGATAAAATATCCTGCAAATTCAGTCTAAATTATTATCATTTTTCGAATTAGTCTTCTTACATTTTGGACATGCATATCTTCCCCGAACACGTTGATTTATCCCTGCCAACCATGAGCAATTGCAATGATTACATTTCCAATAAACTTTCTTATTTGAATGTTCTGTGTAATTTGTTGGTAATAATTCATTTTTTTCATAGTCCCATTCGCTAGCTAATCTTGGTTGTAATGTAGCAAAATCATTAACACCTTGAATGATTTGTTTACCAGCGCATACAGGACAGTTCCGACCATGATTTCGTTTTGTTATAGATGCTTTATACAGATGTCCTTTTGGGCAAATCCAATTTGCCTTTTTTGAACTGTTTGGACTGATTTTATTAGGCTCAATATCGTTAAGTTCAAAATCCCATTCAATCATTAAATCTGGTCGTTTAGTTGCTAAATCATTATATCCTGATAATATTTGCTGTCCCGCACATATTGGACACGATGTGGGTGTTTTAGAAGTAGTTCTATGAGAAACTGCCGCTTTGTAGTTATGTCCCAATGGGCATAACCACCAAACTTTCTTCTTAGAACCATACGAAATTGTTGTTGGATTTATATCTTTGTTTCTGTCATAATCCCATTCTTTAAGTAAATTAGGATTATGAGCAGCTATACTGTTTTTCTTTTCCATCGAGAGATAGTTATTATATATTTCAACATCATCTTGTCTAAGATCTATATTTACTTTATTTACTTGAATTCCATACATTTCAATAATTTGTAAAATTCTGCTAATTATTAGTTCAAGTGATGTCCCATTTTTTCCTATTTTTCGGTACAAAATATCTTTTTCATCCTCCATTGATACACGCGTTTCTTTTATTCTAATTAGGCGTATACCAGCATTTTTGCAAAATGTATTCTTTTTTTGTTCACGCTTAATAGCTGAATTGGAGTTGTGAAAATATACTCCGTCATATTCTATTCCCAGTTTTAAATCAGGTATAAAAATATCTATTTCAACATCATTAACATTATATCTATTTATAGCAGGAACTAGTTGATTAATATAATAATAAATAGCTTGCTCTGGGAAAGAAGTTCCTTGTTCTGCTGAACAAATAGGGCAATTACTATATTGTGATGTTCTATTATTAGGAGATACCTGCCATGAATGTCCATGTTTACATTTCCACCAAACCTTTTTTCCGCTACCTGCCATTATTTGTGTTGGCAGAAGTGGGTAATTAAGTTCATAATCCCATTCTTTGGCTATTCGAGGATATAACGTTTTTAAGTCATTTTCACCTGAAATTACAATTTGTCCAGCACAATATGGACAGTTGTTTCCGCGAGCTCGACTATCAATAACTGCCTCCCATTCATGACCTTTAGAACATATCCACCATACCTTTTTTCCGCTGTTTGGCAAAAAGTCAACGGGGCTTTTCGAATTTTTTCTATAATTCCATTCTTTAGCTAATTTAGGATTAATAGTCGCCAAATCATTAACGCCCACAATAGGTCTTTTTCCGGCACAATATGGGCAACCATTTCCTCTTACGCGATCAGCAATTCGCGCCGTCCAAGAATGCCCCCTTAAGCATATCCAAAATACACTCTTTCCACTACATCTTGCATACTCGTTAGGATTTTTCTCATTTTTTGAATAATCCCATTCTTCTAGTAATGATTTGTTGTTTTTATTGCAATACTCCCCAAAAGATTCACTTATCATTTAACACTCGCCATCTTTCTTTATACAGTATTCTCGTTATTATAATACCAGTAATGTTATGCATCAACATCGTTAATCCGCAAAATCTCTCATATAACAAATTATATCAATAGCTTATCAAAAGAACAAGATTAAAATTTATTTTACACTTTTATAATATGTATTAATTCTTCTTTCCTAACATCCTCTCTATCTCCTTCATTTTCCGATATTCCGCTTTTTGATACACCGTCATTTTTTCATAAGGTACATACTTAGGTTTTCTGCAGGTTGCTTGATGCCATTCCAATTTCTTAAAGAGTGCCGCTTTTCTCTGTTTTATCTCCACTAGCGATTCATCCGGCATATCAAATGATTGGATGTCATATTTCCGTTGGTATTCCTTCACTGATGCTGTCAGCTCCTGAAGATTGTGAATGGCGTCTTGTAAAACAGCCCCATACAGTTCCCTTTTCCAGCCGGATTCCTTTACTGCTGTCTCCAATGTTTCGTTTATATGACGATACTTATAAACGCTTAATTCCTCTTTGTCAACGATTCCTGTATTTAGAATCTCATCTATCACGTTGTTCCACTCCCTGCATAATTGGTTATTCTTTTCAAGATCGGAGGCTAAAGGATTGTTTTTACCGATTTTCTGCATTGGCATATAGGGACCGTTTGGATTAAAAACCGTAAGCGTATTCTCCCCAGACAATTTGAGAAGATTGTTATTGATCAGTTCTGTATATTGTTGTTTTATGGTTTCAAGCCAAGTATAGTTTTTGAAAATCACCTGTTTCTTGCCAAAATGCTGACGTTCATAAATCTCTCCCTTAGGTACAACTTTACAACCTTTCCGGATTTTCCCAGAATCATCTATTATTTCCTGCTTTGTTCTCCTTCGCTTTCCGGCTTCATCGTAAAACATATTCCGCGTTGCCCTCTTGACAACAGGTGAACTCAGAAGTTTTCGTTCCGAAAAGATAAGATGGATATGATAATTTGTTTTTGATTTGTTATGATGGAGCGCAGATATACATTCAACATCATATGTGTTTTTGAAATAATCCGTAAACTGCTGCAGCAATGGTTTTGGCTCCAGTGCAGCAAAGCATTCCGGTAGTGCAATAATCAGTTCTCTTGCCTCCACACACTTTCCGTTTGTGCCACTTTTCTTAAATTCATCCCGGTTTGTTTGTGCCAGCATTTTCCAAAATCCCTTTGATGTGGTGTTGTATGTTGCGTACAAGTTCTCTTGTTTTTCATGGCTGGTTATATAGTGAATCCTTCCGCTGACGTCTGACAATTTTCCCAATGAAACGAATGAGTTTCTGTTCATGTTATCCCCTTTCTAATGCAAGCCTCTGCAGGACGAAATCCCGGTGCATGCACATTTATGTGTGCAATGGGTGTATTTCGCTCTCAATCGGCGAGGCCTATTTATATGCCTTAGCCAAAAGCAAATGTTCCAAATCAGAAAGCTGATTTTCCGAATATTTTCGATGCGGGAATTGGTTGAACATATTCTTCTTTGCATGAGACGTTGGATGGTGTCCTGGATGATGTGTCCAAAATACTTTCAAAAAGTAGCCATATTCGGATTGAATAGAGAAATCATCTCTTTTCATCATCAGACTCACTCGGTTTGTTATATCAACAATGTCACGATACCCCATCTTTTCAAGATATTTCTGTACTTCTAAAGCCGATACATTAGTTCCATCAATCACATAATTTTTATCCTTTGTCCGGGAAATAATCTGAAAATACTTCTTCACAAGGCAATATGCATGAGGGTTCATCTCTTTCTGCAATTGCTCATCTTTTTCAATAATTTGAAATCGCATATCATCTGAACTTGTTGCATTTTCTTTCTTCTCCACAGTTTCTACCCTTGCTGTTTTCGTAGATGTAGTAGAGTAATTATGTAATATATATGCTTTTTTATTCTTCTTAGATGGACATTTTGTCATCCCCTCCTGACAAGATTTGTCATCAGATGTCTCAGCGGCATTCTGAATAATTTTTTTAACAAAATAGCGGTTGCTTTTATTTGTCCCATTTTCTTGTCTTGGCATAACGGTAATCAAACCTGCTGCTTGCAGGCGTGTCAAAGAACGTTGGACAGAACGGGCTGCCAGCGCAGATTCGTTTGCAATTGTTTTGATAGAAGGGTAACAGTAGTTTTTCCCATAAAGATGACTGCACAACACCTGGTAGACAATTTTATCCCCGTTTGACAGGCGTTGTCCCCTACATTCTTTTAATGCAAAGAAATCATTGGAAGTCATTGTAAAATGAGTTGATTTGCTCATTTGATTTTCCACCTTTCCAGAAAGCAGAAATCAGATAGATTTATACGAGAATCGTAAAAAATGAAAATTTGTTAGAATTTTGGTTAGAACAAACGGAATTTTTGCAGTTTTTCAGAAAGAAAAAGGCTGAAAAACACTCATAAAATAGAATGTTTTCAGCCTTGGAATCGAAGTGCATACAAGCGTTTCTCCGAAACGCTTGTCCCACGGCTATCGCCGTATATACGCGGATTGTGATGCGTCTGCCTGCGAGCAAGCTCGCGTCAGCCGCCCACACCCCGCTATGCACTTCTCAATGCTATCATGCGGATAACAGGACTTGAACCTGCACGGGATTCCCCACTAGAACCTAAATCTAGCGCGTCTGCCAATTCCGCCATATCCGCAAGCAAACACAATTATAGCAAACCTACCACCATCGTGTCAATGCTTTTTACTCAATCTCCAAAAATCGTTTGATTTTTTTCATCTTTTCCTTCGTCATGCGGTAGCCATGCCAGTAGCATGCTTCCAGTTTCTGGATATTCCCCTCGAAGCTGTTAAGAAGATGATTCGGGCGGATAATCATGATTCTGCCTTCGCGTTCCCATTGCTCGCATTTTTTGATCAGTTCGTTGTAGCGGTCCGGGCGGCTGAGGATCAGGTCGCGCACTTTCGGGTATTTGCGGGCAAGAAGTCTGGCTCCCATTTTGTCATATTTTCCAAATTTTTTCACGTAGCCTTTCGGCTGGGTCAGTACCACAAGCAGTTTGTCACAGCCATCTTCCATCGCCTTTTCAACCGGGATAATGCTTGACAATCCGCCATCGTAATACTTCGTGCCATTCACATCGATTGCCGGGAAAAAGAGCGGAAGCGCGCAAGTCGCCCGCAGCATACTGTACTTTTCATCCATGTCCATTGCATTCAAAAACTCCGCTTCCCCCGTCTTTGCATTTGTTACACCAACTTTGCAGGTTCCTTCGTAAGAGAAAAATGTTTCCTTATCAAAAGGAACCAATTTGTCCGGAATCTCACCAAAGACAAAATCCAGTCCAAAAAGACTCTTCTGTTTGCGGTAATTTCCAGGTCCCATGTAACGTTTGTCATTGCGGTATTTTGTAATAATATCAAGATTTCTTCCCTTTTGTTTCGATATATAAGATACCCCGTCTGCGATGCCGGCAGAAACACCAATGCAATACGGCAGCATAATGTCTTCCGTGAGCAGTGCATCCATCACACCGGAACTAAATATCGGGCGAAATGTTCCGCCTTCCAAAACCAATCCATTCATAAGCCAAACCTCCATTTCCATATCTATTTTCACAGTTTCAAAGTAACTATTCAGGATCAATGTATGGAAGTCAATGAATCGTCGTGCTTGCACGTAAGAGACTTTGATTTCCATACATTTAGATCCTAATAGTTACGTTTCAAACAAACCTTTTGCTACCTTGAGAGTACCACATTTTGCTTTGCATGTCAACACGAACATTGCAACATGTAGTTTTTAAAACCACTTCTCCGTCTCATCGTCACTAAAACAACCGAAACCCACCGAAATTTTGGCCATCCACCTCATAGTTCAACGATTTAGGATCCGCTTCTCCTCACATCCGCAGTTCAAAAACAAAACAGGCCACATTTTCTCTACGTTCAGAGCAAATGCAGCCTGCTTTTCCTGTTGTATTTCTTCTATAAAAATGAATTCTTGTTAATAATTTGCTTTCTTTCGCACGCATCCTCTTTCCGAATGCCTTTGTTTTTTCGCTTAGCAGTAGGAGTTAAAAAACATTCCGGTGTAAATCGACTGTGCGTAAGCATATCCCACGTCATTGCGGTGAAGATGGGCATAACTGTAAACCTTTTTGTCTACATACTCCATCGGATTCATACTCATGTAATCACACTTTTCCTTCAACTTTTGCAAAAAGTCACTTGGCACCGAGTCCATTCCATCCACTTTGCGGGAAAGAAATCCTGATTCGTCTACGGCAATTCCGTTGGAAATCAGTTCATCCGAGCACTCCTCAACCAATTTTCTCAGCTCGCATCCCGGACGAGATGGCTTATTCTTCAACTCACCATACTCATCACTGCGGCTCAATAACTTGTTGTAGAGCTGCAATGTCGTCTCCAGTGCCTCTCCCGGCTGATCCGAATCCAATGCAAGCGAAGCCGCTTCCCCTAATTCCATCGACGTCGACTTAACGTCAAGCGCATAATCACTTGTGTCTTTGGACAATGAAATCATCGCCAGCGGATTCGCATTGTTCAGTGCGACGATACTTTTGTATTTATTTTTCAATTCGCGGCGGTTGTGTACATTTGTCTTAGGATTCACTTTTGGAATAAAGCCGCCGGCATAGTAATTATAAGCCTCTACCATAGGACCATCCCCTTCTCTTTCCTTGCAATCCCGGTACTTCAATTCTAGTATACACTAATTTTTTCCATTCGGCAACGATATTATACAAAAATTTTATATAAATTCCCATCCTTTTTTGTTGATTTTTTGTTCATTATGCTTTAAAATAGAATTACTAACTTTGATATTTTTTTATCATAATAAATGAAAGGATGGTATTAGAAAAATGAGTAACATGCCAAAAATGAAAATTGGAATCGTTGCAGTAAGCCGTGACTGCTTCCCAGAGTCACTTTCTGTAAACAGAAGAAAAGCCCTTGTAGAGGCTTATGCAAAAAAATATGATGCAGCAGACATCTATGAATGTCCAATCTGTATCGTTGAGAGCGAAATTCACATGGTTCAGGCTTTGGAAGACATCAAAAAAGCCGGATGTAACGCACTTTGCGTATACCTTGGAAACTTCGGACCTGAGATTTCCGAGACACTTCTTGCAAAACATTTTGAAGGACCTAAGATGTTCGTTGCTGCAGCAGAGGAATCCGGAAACAGCTTGATGGACGGTCGTGGAGATGCTTACTGTGGTATGCTTAACGCAAGCTACAACTTAAAACTCCGCAATGTAAAAGCTTACATCCCTGAGTATCCGGTTGGAACTGCTGAGGATTGTGCAGACATGATCCATGAGTTCGTACCAATTGCTCGTGCCGTATATGCATTGAACAACTTGAAGATCATCAGCTTTGGACCACGTCCATTGAACTTCCTTGCTTGTAATGCACCAATCAAACCACTTTACAACCTTGGTGTAGAGATCGAAGAGAACTCCGAGCTTGACTTGTTCGAAGCATTCAACAAACATGAAGGTGACGCTCGTATTCCTGACGTTGTAAAAGAAATGGAAGCAGAGCTTGGCGCTGGTAATAAAAAACCTGAAATCCTTGCAAAACTTGCTCAGTATGAGTTGACACTGCTTGACTGGGTTGAAGATCACAAAGGATATCGTGAATTCGTAGCAATCGCCGGTAAATGCTGGCCTGCATTCCAGACACAGTTTGGTTTCGTACCTTGCTACGTAAACAGCCGTTTGACAGCAAAAGGTATTCCGGTATCTTGTGAAGTAGATATCTACGGTGCACTTTCCGAGTTCATCGGAACTGTTGTAAGTGAAGATACAGTAACTCTTCTCGACATCAACAACTCCGTACCTCAGGATCTGTACGACGAGGACATCAAAGGAAAATATGCAAACTACACATTGAAAGATACATTCATGGGATTCCACTGCGGAAATACAGCTTCGAGTAAGCTTTCCTTCTGCGAGATGAAATACCAGAAGATCATGGCTCGTTCTCTTCCTATCGAAGTTACAAACGGAACTCTCGAAGGAGACATCGTTCCTGGAGATATCACCTTCTTCCGTCTTCAGAGTACAGCAGATGCTAACCTTCGTGCTTACATTGCACACGGTGAAGTTCTTCCTGTTGCTACACGTAGTTTCGGTGCCATCGGTATCTTCGCTATTCCTGAGATGGGACGCTTCTATCGCCATGTATTGATCGAGAAGAACTTCCCTCATCATGGTGCTGTTGCATTCGGACACTTTGGAAAAGCATTGTACGAAGTATTCAAGTACATCGGTGTTGATGTAGATGAGATCGGATACAACCAGCCGGCAGGCGTTCGTTATCCTACAGAGAACCCATTTGCATAATTTATAATTGATATAATGTTATCAACAACTAGCGACCCGGCCACGAGTCGCTAGTACTGTTATTAAATTTAAAGTAAAGGAGACTATTTCATGTATTACATAGGTGTAGACCTTGGTACCTCTGCCGTAAAACTTCTTCTCATGGAAGCAGATGGTTCCATCAAAAATATCGTTTCAAAAGAATATCCACTTTCCTTCCCAAATCCGGGCTGGTCTGAGCAGAAACCGGAAGACTGGTGGAATGCTGTAGTTGCCGGAATCAAGGAACTGACAGACGGCTTTGAAAAAGACAAAGTAGCCGGCATCAGCTTTGGTGGACAGATGCACGGACTTGTTATCCTCGACAGCGAGGACAATGTAATCCGCCCTGCTATTCTTTGGAACGACGGACGTACAACCAAAGAGACCAATTACTTAAATAACGTAATCGGAAAAGACAAATTGTCACAGTATACCGCAAACATCGCATTTGCCGGCTTTACTGCTCCAAAAATCCTTTGGGTAAAAGAAAATGAACCGGAAAACTTCAAAAAGATCGCTAAGATCATGCTTCCAAAAGACTATATCGCTTACAAGATGACAGGTGTTCACAGCTGTGATTACTCTGACGCTTCCGGTATGCTTTTGATGGATGTTAAGAACAAATGTTGGTCCAAGGAAATGATGGAAATCTGCGATGTCAAAGAAGAACAGCTTCCAAAACTTTATGAAAGTTTTGAAGTAACCGGAAATCTGACCGAATCTGCTGCTGCAGAACTTGGTCTTACCACAAATTGTAAAATTGCTGCCGGCGCCGGCGACAATGCTGCTGCCGCTGTCGGAACAGGAACAGTAGGCGATGGTGGATGTAACATTTCTCTCGGAACTTCCGGAACTATCTTCATTTCCAGCAAAGAATTTGGTGTCGATAAATTCAACGCCCTTCATTCTTTTGCACATGCTGACGGAAATTACCATTTGATGGGATGTATGTTGAGTGCCGCTTCCTGTAACAAATGGTGGATGGACGAGATCATCGGAACCAAGGATTATCCTGCTGAGCAGAAACCGATCACCGATGACAAACTCGGTGAAAACAATGTATACTATCTTCCATACCTGATGGGTGAACGTTCTCCTCACAACAATCCGGATGCACGTGCTCTCTTCATCGGTATGTCCATGGATACGACAAGAGCCGATATGACACAGGCTGTTCTGGAAGGTGTTGCCTTTGCGATCCGTGATTCTTTCGAAGTAGCAAGAGATCTCGGAATCAATATCACAGAAACTAAAATCTGTGGTGGTGGAGCAAAGAGCCCTCTCTGGAGAAAGATCGTAGCTAACGTTCTGAACATTAAAGTAAATATCATCGAAAGCGAAGAAGGCCCTGGTCTCGGCGGTGCAATGCTCGCTGCTGTCGCTTGTGGTGAATATGCTTCTGTAGAAGAAGCTGCAGCAAAGATCGTAAAAGTAATCGACTCGGTAGAGCCGGATGCTGCTTTGGCAGAAAAATACGACAAGAAATATGCAAAATTCAAACAGATCTATCCAACTGTGAAAGATTTGTATGACACATTGAAAGCGTAACTTATACATTAGTAAGAAAATCACTCCCTTTTCCCGGTTGAATGGGGAGTGGTTCTCTTTCTTAACACATATCAGGGAGGTATGTCTATGAAAAAGTTGAAAAAAGCCGCTGTACTCACATTGATTGCATCATTGGTACTCAGCATCTCAGCACAGGGAAATAAGACCACGATTACGGCAAAGAAATCATCGGCAAATGTACGCACTGTAAAATTTAAGGGAACAGGAAAACGCTTAAAACTCCAGAAAGGAAAAAAATACCAATTAAAACCGGTCGTTGCTGTTACTCCAAACAAAAAGAAATATCGGACGGTAACGTATACAACTTCGAACAAAAAAGTAGTATCTGTTTCAAAAAAAGGGCTTCTGAAGGGACTAAAAAAAGGAACTGCCACAATCCGTGCAGTGTCCAAGGTAAATCCAAAGAAAAAGGCAAGCATCCGTGTTATCGTAACTCAAGATGTGCTGGTTCGAAAGATTGTCCTCAACCGCACCAAACTTACCGTTTGCGAATCGGAAGAAGATGACATTATACTGACAATCAAACAAATTTTACCAAAGAATGCCAAAGATAAAGACGTGACCTGGGAAAGTGATGATGAAGATGTTGTCGATGTCGATGACGACGGAGAACTTTCCATTGGCGATCCGGGCACCGCAACCATCTACGTAACCGCTGACGACGAAGGTGGCGCGTATGCTACATGCGACGTAACCGTCACAGAAGATACTTCTTTGTCTGACCATGATGACGATGATGACGATGATGATGATGACGATGATGACGACGATAATGACTAGTAATCTAGAAGCAAAAGGGGAACTTGAAAATGTCAAATAAATACAAACGAAAACTTCAAAAAAGAGAAACCAAGCTGTGGCAGGATATCGTCCTGCTGCTGCCGGTTTTGTTTGGACTGTGTATCGTACCAATGATCGTACTTACACATGATTATACAATTGATTTTACACAATTTGAATGGTTTAACAAAATGCCATCCACGGGTCAGATTGACTCTTTTGGATATTCAAAAAGTGTCGCTCTAACCATCGTTGGCATTGCTACCGTGTTCTTCTTTTGCTATTATTATTGGAAGCAAATAAACAAGTATCACATGACTTCCACAGCCTTTTTTGCCAATATAGACAAAAAAATCGCCATTCTTTTGGGGATTCATCTTATCATGGTGATTATTTCTTCTGTGACAAGCAAATATTCCGAATTGGCTTATAACGGTGGCGGATACACACAATGGCAGACTATGTGGGTGCTTCTTGCATATGGAATCCTTTTTTTCTATACCTATGCTTGGGTAACCTCTGCACGCAAAATTAACATCCTTATTTATGGACTGATCATTCATACTGCACTTATGTCCTTTATCGGATTTATGCAGTCCATTGACCAAAACCCTCTTTTATGGGACTGGGTGCAAAAAATCATTACAAAATACAGTACTTTAACCGGAATTTCATTTAAAGCCGGATACTCTAGTGTAGTCATGACATTTCCAAATCCAAACTACACCGGAACCTACATTGCATTAACCTTGCCGATCGTAGTTATGTTTATCTTTTTAAAGGTATCTGACAAAAAATGGATCTCTGTTTCCTGTAAATTGATCGGAGTCCTGATTGCTGCCGGATTTATAAAATCACTGATCGGTTCCGGTTCTACTGCAGCCGGTATGACGCTTGCCTTTGTCAGTGTAGTTGTTATTGTCCTGCTCATTATCAATTACTTCGATCCCCAAAACAAGATATGGTGGATCTCATTGGCAGGCATACTTATTTTAGGGATTGTCAGCATTTTTGCCATTCTTCAGACGAATTATGCAAAAACGGCGATAGAAAAATTGAAAAACGGCTCTGTAGATACTCGTAATTTGATTTCCATTGTAAATGAAACACCGACACGTTTAAAAGTCAATTTCCGAAATGGTGAATCTTTTGATCTGGATATAACTATTCCGGAAGAATCAAATGCCACTTTTACGATCACAGATTCCTCCGGGAAAAATATACCGCTAACCTATGATAACGGCCTGGAGTTATATACTCCAAATGATCCCCGTTTCAATATGCTTACCTTGGAGTCCAAGCGCTATGCAATGGACACCGGCATTCACGATGCTTTTACTCTGTGTGATACACCGAATCAAATTTCCTTTACTTTTGTTTACGATAATAATGAATGGAAATATTATACGCCTTATGGTAAATTGATCAAATTGAAGGAAGTTGAACACTTTGGTTTTAAAAATTCCGAAAACATAGCAAACCGCCGTGGATATATCTGGTCACGAACCATTCCATTAATGAAAACTTATTGGTTCAAAGGAATCGGACCAAATGCCTTCATTATCGCCTTTCCAAATGCAGATTTTGTCGGTTCGAAACGTGTAGGCGGAAGTACGCTTTTGGTAGATAAACCACATAATACCTTTTTGCAGACATATATACAGACCGGTGGAATCTCTGCCATCTCCTATGCTGCATTATGTATTATTTACATGCTTCAATCCCTTCGCTTGCTATGGCGAAAAAAACTGACGAATAATTTGTCCAAAATTGCTTTTGGTTTATTTACGGCATCACTTTCTTACACCATTGTAGGTCTTACTAATGATGCTATCGTCGGGGTACAATCCTCTTATTGGATTTTACTTGGATTGGGCTTTGCCGTAAACCGTATGTTGAAAATTCAAAAAAGTGAAACCGTATAAAGATCAGGAGGCTGTTTTGCGAAATTACGATCCTTATAAAAAAACGATATTATTTATTTTATCATTAATCAATATATTACTGATGACTTTCCTTTTCTCATGGTTCTGGTACCACTTCTTTGCCGGAACCATGTATACTTATCGTTTCTATCGTCGTGGAAACTATGTGATCATCGGACTGTATGCACTCTTTCTTATTTTCTTTGGCCGAATGTATGGTGCCACGAAATTGGGTCAATTGCGTCGAATTGAGGTGATCCTGTCACAGTTTCTCTCCATATTTATCAGCAATGTGGTAACCTACATTATTATCTCACTGCTGGCATTTCGTTTTATCAATGTCGTTCCTTTTTTGGTCATGACATTGGGAGATTTTTTAATTACTACCCTATGGTATTTTGGGTCCAGTTCTCTGTATGGACACATTTTTAAGTCCTGGAAAATTCTTTTAATCTACGGAGAACGCCAAGCAAGCGATCTTGTTTATAAAGTAGAAGAACGCCGTGACAAATATGCCATCTCAGATGCTATTCATGTAAGTGAAGGTCTCGATAAAATTGCAAAGAAAGCAAAGGATTACGAAGCCGTTATCATCGGTGATATCAGTGCACAAGATCGAAATGACGTTTTAAAATTCTGCTATTCCAATGGTATACGCGCTTATGTTATCCCTAAAATTTCTGATATTATCCTTATGGGAAGCGATAGGATTCATATATTTGATACCCCTTTTCTTCTTACAAAAGGATATTCCCTCAGTTTTGATCAAGAATTTGCCAAACGTTTTCTTGACCTTGTCATTGCTATACCAATGCTTATCCTTGCTTCACCATTTATGCTGTTAACGGCTGCTGCCATCAAATTATACGACAAAGGCCCTGTTTTTTATAAACAGATACGTTGTACAAAAAACGGAAAACCTTTCGAAATCATAAAATTTCGAAGCATGATCATCAATGCAGAAAAAGAGGGGGGTGCACAGCTTGCCAAAGCAAACGATTCGCGCATCACACCGATTGGACGCTTTATTCGTTCTACACGAATAGATGAACTGCCGCAGCTTTTTAATATCATAAAAGGAGACATGTCTTTTGTCGGTCCTCGGCCGGAACGTCCGGAAATTATAAAAGAATACATGGAAAATATGCCTGAATTTTCTTTCCGCCTCCGTGTCAAGGCCGGTCTTACCGGTTTTGCTCAAATTTACGGAAAGTATAACACGGTACCCTACGATAAACTCAAATTAGATTTATTTTATATTGAAAACTATTCTTTATGGCTTGATATTAAATTAATTCTGATGACAGTAAAAACAATTCTAAAAAAGGACTCTACTGAGGGAATTTCCTCTAATCAGGTAACCGCCGCTAAGGAAGGTTCCTCTGCTAATGTAATGGATGTCGTAGAAGAAATCAAAAAAAGAAAATAAAGATTCCCCGGGATTTATATTCCCGGGGAATTTTTTATCTCAAAAACACAAGTGGATTTACGGTCTCATCTTTTTGTTTAACCTGATAATACAGATTTGCTCCTTCTACGGAATAGTACTTGGTCGGTTTCGCAATCTTTCCGATCACCTGTCCTTCTGATACGGAATCTCCTTCCTCCACTGTCACGTCTTTCAATTGTCCGTATATGACCTGAAAATCATCTCCGATTGCAACCGTTACCGTTTTTCCTGTCTCATCACTCTTATTGATCGACTTGACGATACCTGCCGCACTTGCTTTTACACTCTCGCCGACTTCGCTTCCAATGATCATCGCGGGATTCGTCTTATACTGGGATAACGTAGGAAAAAACACTACTTTATCCGCACTGTATTCTATCAAAACATCCCCTTCAACAGGCCATAAAAGCCCGGTTTCCTGATCAAAATGAAGTTTGTCTTCCGCACTTACTTTCTTCATCGTCTCTTTTTTCCTTGGCTTTTCTTCCTTCACTTCTGACTTGACATTTTTCGAAGAAGCTTCTTTTGTAGACTTCTCTTCTGCCTTTGGGGCCGGTTCCACAGTCGCCGCTGCTGGAGTTGGTACAACTAACTCCGTCTCCTCTGCAATTGGCACATTTTCTTCCTTCTGCTCGGGTTTGGCAAACAGATTCATGCAGATCGCACCCACGACCGCAATACAAACGATTCCACTCAAAAGTGATATATAAAAACCTTTTTCTTTCTTCATCATTCTTCACCTCGATTCTAGATTTGCACTTTCGATGCTATCTATATTTTTTCCTGAATCTCGGCGAATATACATTTTTTAAGGCAAATATTTTTTTAACCGACGGTAAAAACGAATCATCAATAAACTGATTCCCGCTGTCAAAACAGCACAGACCAATAAATACACGACCGCATTGCCTTTTCCCAATGAATCTTTCAGTAAGATCATCGGAATCCTCTGATATATGTAAAATGAAAACAAATTTTGTCCAATGAAAGTATAAACACGATTTGACGCCCGAAACTTCATCGTTAAAAGCACCACAACGATGGCAAAAGTTACACTAACAATCTCAAAATACATCTTATGCTCAGCCCGCATGGAATAAAAAAACGCAAAAAACACAGTGAAAAAAGCAAGTGATGCTGCATAGCGCAAATAACATTTCCCACCGGCAAGCCATTTTTCAAAAGTTTCACGCCCCAGTGCAAAAAACATGCCGGCGCTGTAGCACAATATCGTGTCATACCACCATCCGCCTTTTCCGGCATGCCGCATCCATAAAATGTAAATCCCACTTAAAAATACAATTCCAAAAACGGCAAACCACAACGGCATTTTGCGAAACCATTTTGTCTCCCGGATGCGAAATACGATATACGTCACCACATACAGATACAAAATGGCAAACACATACCAGTTGCTGTTTCCCAGACTTTCCCATGCAGCAAACCCTTTTAACGCATACCAGAATGTCGGAGTTTGATTCGTCGCACAACTAACAAACAGATAAATCACGGCAGCAATCTCAAAATTCACAAAAAAAGGAAGAAGTCTGCGTTTAGGGAATGAAGAAATATAGCCTTTCTTATGACGAAGAGATTCCATAACTCCATATCCGGAATAGAACAAAAACATCGCAACAATCAGTTGTCCCAATGCTCGATTCACTTCAATGTACATAATATCAAGTGGTCCATAAATGCTCCACGACATATATTGAATCAAATGTGTCATAAATACTGTCGTCAGGAAGTAACCATTGACGGATGCTGTCATCTCACGTGAACAGTATCCTGATTTTTGGGAAACCGGCTGACTAAATGCCCATTTTCCCTTTGCTCCGATTCCAAACGCAGAAAACACCAAAAACAAAAAACACAATCCAAAAATCAGAATCATTTTTTCTCACCTAGAATCTTTTTCCTATAAAAAGAGGATCCTTTCGACAGTTCCTGCTGCACTTTAGCATCCCCATATTTTTCCAAAATTGTCTCTTTGTCCGAAAAGAGATTGGTCCCAAGTCCAATGCGGTCTCCCTCTATCTGTACTCCCATCGCCGCCAGTGTCGTCGGATACAGATCCATCGGATAATACTTGCGGTCTTTTTCACGAACCGGTTTTACCGCCGAATTCAGGATGCAGGAATACACACGCCGAGGCACACTTCCATCATACTGCGCCCGGATATAATTATTATCCATCGTACAATGATCTCCGGAAATGACAATCGTTGTGTCTTTGTAGAAATCCTGCGCCTTAATCCAATCAATAAACTCCTTTACACGCTTTGAAGAACACGAGAGCACATTGTCATAGTTATTTTTAAAATCATGCCGGCAATCCTCACAGGCATACCCTCCGATATGATGAGTGTCTACAGTAAGCATCGTAAAATTAAAAGGTTTGTCCCCTTTTGCGAGTTTTGTTATCTCTTCTTTGGCAAAAGCAAACAATTTTTTATCCTCAAATCCCCACCATTCATAGTAATCTTTAGGAATCTTTCCCTGTTCTTTCGCATAAGGATAATCATAGACGAAATAGTCTCCATGCTGCTCAAAATACATCTTCCGTCCACCAAAAGTCAGATCTGAACCAACCATGATCTCCTGCGCATATCCCTCTTTTTTGAGAACATCTCCCATCGATACCGCTCCCGGCATAAACGTATTTTTCTCGTTTTGGTAATTTTTTCCACCAAGTGGGATCATAACCGGGTATGCACATGTCTGAGACACCATCGCGCCCGTTGTCCATGATGCCCCCCTCGACGGTGTTGCGCCACCGATTTTTTCATCACCTGAAAAATTTACCCCTTCTTTTGCCAGTGCCGTCAACTCCGGGATTCGATTTTGTTCCATCGCTCCGCCTTCTTCTTTGGAAGAAAACGTACTTTCCATGGATTCCAAAAAAAGGTAGATCAAATTTCTCTTTTTCTCCGGAAAATGCAGCATTTCCGGTGTCAACTGCACTGCTTCTTCTTCCATAAAGCCAGATTCTTTCCGCTGTGCGATCAGACATCCAAAAGTATCAAACGACTGTAAAATGCTTCCTATCGCCACCAGCAGAAGAACCACTGCCGCCACAAGAAGCGCTGTACCGGCTGACGGTGAAATCTTTATATAACAGACTACACTTATCAAAACAGACAGGCATACGCCAAGTCCCATACGAATTCCATACGTACGAAAATAATCCAAAATCATTTCATTGCTCGTTCCCTTCATAGGAACCTTCAGATGAAATACAATTTCTTCCCACGATAATCCATTAAAATTCTTTTTTAAAAATAAGTAAACGGTGTACAAAATTACTGCTATGATAAGGATCACGGCAGATAATACTGCTTTAAGCATGTTTCGTCATCTCACTTCCGAGCCTTTTTAATACAAAATCTTTCCGTCTGCCACCTGGCGCAGGTGTTTTCCATAGCTGGATTTTCCGTATACTTCTGCTGATTTGAGAAGCGTCTCTTTGTCAATCCATCCATTGTGATAAGCAATTTCTTCGACCGCCGAAAGCATGATTCCCTGGCGGTTTTCGATTACCCGCACAAATTCACTGGCATCCGCAAGGGCATCCATTGTGCCGGTATCCAGCCACGCATACCCTCTTCCGAGTGTCACGACATCCAGACTTCCCTCTTCCAGATACAATTTATTCAAATCTGTAATTTCCAATTCACCGCGAGCAGATGGTTTTACCTTTTTCGCAAAGTCTACCACGCGGTTGTCATAAAAATACAGACCGGTTACACAATAATTTGATTTTGGATGCTCCGGCTTTTCCTCGATCGAAATCGCCCGTCCGTTTTCATCAAACTCTACAATACCAAATCTCTGTGGGTCATCGACATAATAACCAAATACTGTCGCACGGTCTGTTTTATCTGCTGCCATCTGCAGATGTTTTTTCAGGCCGCTTCCATAGAAAATATTGTCACCGAGTACCATGGCGCACGAATCACCATCGATAAATTTTTCACCGATCAAAAATGCCTGTGCCAGTCCGTCCGGGCTTGGCTGCACCTTATATTGCAAGTGAATTCCAAAACTGGAACCATCACCAAGAAGCCGTTCAAAATTTGGCAGATCGGTTGGTGTCGATATGATCAAAATATCGCGGATTCCCGCCAGCATCAACGTAGAAAGCGGGTAATATATCATCGGTTTATCATAAACCGGAAGCAGCTGCTTTGAGGTTACTTTGGTCAATGGATACAATCTTGTGCCGGAACCTCCGGCAAGTATAATTCCTTTCATAGTGGGACCTCCTTTGAACTTCAATATTTTTAATAATATCACTTTCCCTGTACACTTTAATTGAGGCTTATATAAAAATTAAAACTGGCATACAATTACCCCGATAAAAATCATAATGATACCTATAATTTTATTCTTTGATGGTCTCTCTCCCAAAAAAATGCGCGAAAATAACAATACCCAAAAAAAACTAGTTGCTGTAATACATGGCAAAAATTTAAGTTCCAGTTTACGCAATACAAAAGTATTGATAAATAGAGAACCAAAAAGTAAAATATAACCACAGATTACCCACACATTAAGAAATTTTTTTATGAAATTATTTTGTTGCTTTTGGGCTGCCTTCTTTAATAGTATCTGTGAAAAAGAAGCAATCAACACAGATAAAAGCCCCAGTGCCCATCCAATGATCATTTCTTATCCTCCTTATTTTCACCCAATTGTGTAACAACCATGCCACCCAAAATGATAGCTGTTCCAATCCACTGCATGACACTGATGTGTTCATCAAAAATCAAAAATGCCCACAGATAGGCAAAAATATAAGAGATACCCTTTCGCAAATACGCAGTTGTTAACGGCATATACTCTAATAAAATTTGCCATAAAATGGCATAAATCCCCATAATTGCAACGGCACTGCCAAAATAAAAAATATATTTTGTAGAAATCACCGGATATAATCCTGCCATCTTCAAACAAACAGCGGAAAAACTCTCAATAAAAATAGCAATGAGCGCAAAAATATACACATTTCTTCTTCGTGATAATAATTTATTTAACATTTTTTCCTCGCACTTTCCTACAATTCTTTCACTTTGCTTACAATAAATCGTGTCTTTCCTGATTTATCCGGTTCAATCTTGTCGCGCCAATCAAACAAATATACCAATTCCTCTGCATGAATGATGTGCTTTAATTGATTTAATACATCACATTCAATATTCTTTTTTTCCGTTTCGGTAATCCTGGCAGAAGCCACAAGCTGAATTGTAATATTCTCATAATCTTCTTGAATAATACGAAAATGAATCACCTTATCCTGCGCCTCAAAGGCACGATAAAACGGGTGATAATCATATTTTCTTCCATCCCGCAGACATATCCAGTCATTGACTCTTCCATGAATTTTAGCAATAAATTCCATTCCATCTTCTTCATACACATCTGCATTATCGCCCACATCATAATTAATGATCGGATATGTCAGGAAATTAAGATTTGTCAAAAGCATCTTCCCATGAGAATCTAATTTTCCTTCCTCATTTACAACATTAATAATATGGGTATCATTGGTAATGATGTGTGGCTTAATAGAACCAACTTTGGTAAAAGTACAAGCACCCGTTTCCATGCAGCCATAGGAAGTAAAGATATGATCCCCTAAATATTTGCGAAACACTTTTTCGTCCTGCTCTGATATCATTTCACTGATAACCGCATATGCCGGTGGATGATATAAAGTTATACTGTTCTTCTCAGCATAATCTATCATTTGCAACAACTTTGTCTTATGTGCATAAAAGAAATCCGGCTTATACTTATTAAACTCTGCCACAAGATAATCCGGTTCTGCCGTAAACGGAAGTTTTTTTCTTCTTAATATACCAAATTTTTGAATTATACTCTCATTTCCTGCAGCCACAATCTGAGGATCTTTCAAAGCAAGTGTTTTAGCAGTAAAAGGATTGACTCCATTTTTCACAGCGATTCGCAGCCAATTTGCTGTCAAAAATGTATTCTCTCTTGGAGAAACTATCGTTTTCAACGGCGTTCCTGTCGAACCACTTGTGGATACGATATGCATCCTCTCTTTCTCAGAATCAACCAACGGAGTAAGCCACTCTTTAATTTCATTTTTGGTTAAAATCGGAAATTTTACCAGGTCCTCTCTATTCTTAATATCTTTCGGTTTCAATCCCGCTGTATCAAATTTTTTGCGATAAAAAGGAATCTCGTATGCTCTTTTCATCAACTTCCTTAATTTCCGGTTTTGTTTTTTATAAACAGCCGAATTAAACAGGTTGTTCTTGCTTAACACAAGCAAATTCCAAAAGGAAGCAAAATTTTCACCTATTTTTACAAACGTATTCATTCTTGTTCCTCACTCTCCTGCCTGATAACTTCACGAATAACATATTGCGGCTGTCGGTTTAATCCCAAAAACATTCTGCCAATATATTCTCCGATCAACCCTAAAAACATTAATTGTATTCCTGAGAAAAAACAAATAACAATCATCAAAGACGGCCATCCGAGCGCCATTGCAGGATTCAATATTTTTCTAATCAATACAACTACTGCCGCAATTATACTTAGTAAAGATAACCCAAACCCACAATACTCCGTTAATCGAAGCGGGGTGATAGAAAAACCTATAATATTGGACCATAATTTAAGCAATCGCTTAAATGTATAATTGGATTCTCCTTCTTCTCTCTGAAAATGCTGAATGGGAATACAGGAAATATTTCTTGTCGTACGCAAAAACAACCCTTGTATATAGGCATAAGGAGCCTGATATTCAATCACAGAGTCACGCACAAACTTTCGTGCCACCCAATAACTGGATGTCTTTAACTCCTTGGGTTTCCCAATCAAAATACGTACCGAAATATAATTGACCCAACTTCCAAAATTGCGAAAAGCACTATGCTTTTTTTCCGGATAATATCCATAAACAATATCATATCCTTTTTCCAATTCTTCAAACAAATAAGGAAGCTGCGACGGATGTGTCTGCATGTCATCATCCATACCGATCAATATATCTCCTTTTGCATAATTTAATCCTGCCATAATGGCATTATGTTGTCCGGCATTTTTCGCAAGATTTAATACGGTTACACAGGGATATTCTTCTGCCAGTTTTTTTAATACCGGCATTGTTTTTGTTGAACTCGAATAGTCATTTACAAGAACAAACTCAAATTCCCGACGATTCATTTTTTCCATTTCTTCCATTGTTAATTCTACAACATGCCGGATTGATTCGGATGAATTATAACAAGGTATCACAAATGAGTACATCTTAATTTCTCCTAACTATTGCACTTCTATATGTATTTTTTCTAATACATCATCCAATTTTTTTATTGCTGATTGTAAAGTGCTTCCTTTTACGATCACATGACCAATACGATGTGGACCAATACGAAAAGCGGATACTTCATCTCCTATCGCATGATCAAATTGAACCTCTAATATGTCATCGTCTTTCTCATTAAGATCTTCTTGTGCAACAATTTTCCCATTTTTATCACTACGTAAAAGCATCGCCGCACACGGAACGCTATCGTTTGAATGGAAGTCCGGATTTTCTCCCAATGCCGCCTCTATCATCTTATCATAATAATCAAACTGATAATAGGTTGACACCATTTCACTTAAACAAGTAGCACCGGATCTGCCTCCAATCTCTAAAACGTAGGTTTTTCCATTTACTAAAATAAAATCCGCATTCATTGCACAATTGTTCAATTTCATAGCATCTGCTGCCAATTGAAGCTGCTCTTTCGCATCATTAATAATCTCTTCATCAAGTTCAAACGGAACCCAATGTCCGATAGGGACCCCTGTATCACCATGGAATACATAATCTCCATGAGGAAGAATAAACTGAACCTTTCCTCCTAGAATATAGGCCTGTGCACCAAACTCTTCCCCTTCCAAAAATTCTTCTGCTATAAAATAATCCTTTTTGGTATACTTTTTAACTTCTTCAATGGTTTCCCTACATTTTGACAAATCATCGATACGAATAATTCCCCGGCTTCCGGAAGAATCCACTGCTTTAAAAATAAGCGGCTGCGTCAATTCAGATATTTTTTCCTCGATGTCTTTATCAGCGAAGAAAATCTTACGGTATTTGGCAGTACGCACTCCATATTTTTCGTATTGATCTTTCATCAATAATTTATCACCTGAAATCTGTGCAGCTTCATAGGAGATACCACATAATTTCATGGCATCACATACCCTGCCAACGGTAACTACCGCTACGTCTGTGCCTGCTGTCACAATACCATCTATGTTTTCTTTTTGTGCTATCTCTAATATTTTTTCACAATCTGTTGTATTTTCATAATAAATTTTGTCAGCTAATTTAAACCCCGGATAATCTCCCGGAATACTAACTACGATCGTATACAAGCCTTTTTCTTTTGCTCGTTTGATCAACGGCACTTGGTATACTCCTGCTCCCAAAATCATCAATTTCTTCATATTTATCATCCTTTCCCGTGCAGGCATCTGCTGCATATAATTGATACTGCTTTATTATATCCACTCACGTTTTTCATCCACTCAAGGCAAACGGAAAACAGAAGTGTATCTATAACTAACACCGCCAAAATAATTATAGGATATTTAAATGAATACGAAAACACCTGCATAAGATTCTTGTGAAAAAAGAATGATGAATATACATCAATTATAATAGCAACTGTTTTCACAATATTACTATCCTGTTTTGTAAATGATAATTGCTTTCGCCTTCTTCTTTACTTATAAAATGCTTCCACGCATCTCACTACTTTTTCCCGGTCTTCTTCCTTCATGCCATAATACAATGGCAGACGCAGTAATCGCTCACTTTCCTTTGTCGTATACTGATCTTCCCCGAAGAATCTTCCATATTTTATACCTGCTGCCGCACTGTGAAGCGGAATATAGTGAAAAACTGCAGATACACCGTTTTCTTTTAAATATGCAAGCAATCGTGTACGTTCGTCAAGGTCTTTTGCTTTGATATAATACATATGCGCATTATGCACGCAGTTTTCCGGAATCACCGGGCGTTTGATTTTTCCATTCTTTTCCATATTTTCCAACTGACTATGATAATACTGCCAGGTGTCCATGCGATTTTTGTAAATTTCTTCCGCACTCTCAAGCTCTCCCCACAGATATGCGGCATTCAGCTCACTTGGAAGATAAGAACTTCCTGCTTCAACCCAGGAATATTTATCTATTTCACCACGGAAAAACTTGCTTCGATTGGTTCCCTTTTCACGTACAATCTCTGCCGTCTCAATATCCGCCGGATTAGCGATCAAAAGCGCACCGCCCTCTCCCATGCTGATATTTTTTGTCTCATGAAAACTAAAGCAGCCATAATCACCAATGGTGCCAAGAGGTTTCCCCTTATATGTACTCATAATTCCCTGTGCCGCATCCTCGATAACCTTCAGATCATATTTTTGCGCAATTGCCATAATCGTATCCATCTCACAGGAAACTCCCGCATAATGAACCGGAACAATTGCCTTTGTTTTTTCCGTAATGGCTTCCTCGATCTTGGTTTCATCTATATTCATCGTATCCGGACGAATATCAACAAAAACAGCCGTTGCACCACGCAATACAAAAGCATTTGCCGTAGATACAAATGTATACGACGGCATGATGACTTCGTCTCCCGGCTGAATTTTTGATAAAATTGCTGCCATTTCCGTTGCATGCGTACAGGAAGTAGTCAGCAGCGCTTTTGCCGTTCCCGTCATCTGTTCCAATTTTGCATTACACTTTTTTGTAAATTCGCCATCTCCGCATAATTTATGGTTTGCAATCGCCTGTGCAATATATTTTTCTTCGTTTCCCACACATGGTGGCACATTAAATGGTATCATAATTTTTTCCTTCTCTTACTACTTTCCTGTTTTTCGGTAAGAATCCTTTCCTGTCTTTCGTCGTCTGTCTCGTTTCTTACTATATTATATATCAAAAGAACCATGTACGCAAGCCTTGAAGTGGGGATTATACTTTCTTATCAGCACTCGCATATTTTCGTCTACGTTCCACAAAATATGCCGCCACAAGACTTACGTAAGTGATAAACGTAATACCCGCTCCAATCAAATAAGAATTTTCTTGATATACAAATTTTATCTCATGATTTCCGGCAGGAATCTGAACCCCCATAATTAAACCATTTACCATATGAATCGTCTGCTGCTCTCCATCCACATATACTCTCCAATCCGGCGAATAATTCTGTGAAAAACACACGAATGTATCTGCTGTTGAACTACAGGATGCCATTACCGTATTCCGGGTCTGCTCTTTTACCTCCACCTGAGTATCTGAATTCTGCAAATCCATAGGTTCTGCGTCCACATACGCTATTTTATCCAAAGAATAATTGTCACCATTGAAATATATATCATCAAAACTCTTCTTTGTTTCTACTGTTTGTGGAACATATAAAAGGGGTTTTGCATTAATATTCTCATAGATGGCAGTTCCATCCTGCGTTTTGTCCCAGTACCGATAACCTTCCACAGGCGTTACTTTAAAAACATCTACTTTGTATATCGAATTCTCTGTGTCATTATTAGAAGCCAATATGCGCAAGCGGATCGTTTCGGTTGCCAATTCTGTCTGCTGTGCATATAAATAGGCTGTATACTGCCCCTGGTCCTCCGTAACCTGAAATCTTTTTTCCTCCATAGAACGGTCATAATTCGGACCACCATACAGATCTGCCGCAAGATACGTTGTATTTTTTCTTTGTTCTTCCGTCAAAGTAATAACTACTTTGTAACATTGCGGCGTTTGCTCCTGAGTCATCATGGAAAACGGCGTCTCAAAAATACCTATTTCCCCAGGCTTATGAGTTATTTGCAAAAGCTGCGAGGAATAACATGACTCTGTTGGTGACTGATTGCTATAAATCATTCCATTATTCTTTGCAATCGCTCCTTCGGAATCGATTACATATTTTACCCCCGTCATGGACAGCAGGTCATTTTGAATCAATACATTATTGGTATTATCTAAACTTCCCGTAAGCAATCCGGAATAATTGAACGGAATATCGGTAACCTGGCTTCCTAAATTTTTAAGATATTTACACAATAACGGATTATTGTATGCCGTATATGCATTCAAAGAAGCTATTTTTCGAATTGCATTACGATTCTGTGAAATAATACTCATATGTGAACCATCTACATTTCCAAACGCATCAAATATTTTATATTGTCCAATATTTTCCTGTATTTTTTCCACTACCGGTTCCTGCGATATTCCGGATTTATAATCCGTTGGCGTCGTTGCCATACTATAAGGCAATGTCTCGTACAATGTAATACCCAATAGGAAAATACAGATAATACTTCTCTTTTTCTGTATTGTTAATGTAATTTTATAAATGTTGTCTTTTGATAAAATCCAGCATACAATCAGCATAAGAACTGCCACAATAAGCGCTGTCTTAAACGCACTTTGAATCTGTATAAAATAGGCCCCCTGCTGTTCCCGGGCAACGATCAGACATACTGCGGAAACAGATGTCAGTATAAGCACTGCCGTTAATCCCAATAATCCTTTAGCTGCTTTTTTTAATAAAACAATGTCTTTTTTCTTTATTTCTTTCAAAAACTCTGATGTACCAAGAGCAGACAGCAGGAATACAAAAAAGTAAAACGCAAATAACATTCTTCCTGATGCACGAAAGCCACCCAATACAGGAATATGATACACTATTTTATTGATAACAGGGATATGTGCAACACACGCATACAGCAATGCAAACAACGCACAACCTCCTGCCAGAGCAGTGTCAAATTTTTTCCATAATTTTATAATTGCGAACATTGCTGCAAATAATACAAAAATTCCCAAATACAATTCAATATCCATTTCAGATGAATAGTTTGCTCCCATCGCCTGATATTTTTCACCAAAAAATTCAGGATAGATCATTTGTATCAATTTAACGGGATGCAGCGAATAAGAACGAAAGGTATCATAGGTCGTCTGTGAAGAACCGTACACCGAATACGTTCTTAATAAATGAACTGTAGGTAACAACGCGAACAAAATACTTCCGATATATACAGCAATCCACAGTAATGCCTTTTTTAAAATTTCCATTAATGAAAATTTAGCTTTTATACAATGAGCCAATATATAAATCACCAATACAAGTGCGGCATATATTCCATATTGCTGTGTTGCAATAAGCATCACACCGGCTGTCAGTGCACTTAAACAAAACCAACGCTTTTGTTTTGTTACAAAATACCGTTTTGTTACAAACATAACAACAGTAAACAAACAAATAGCGGTAATGATTGCCGGATGTGATTTACGCATTCCATTGATCTGAATCGAGCATTCAAAGATGATTGCAAAACTGTAAGAAACCGAATATGGGCAGTCATAGTCACGCAGAAAAAGATAGAAACAAATTCCTGCTATCGCAAGATGCACAATATAAAAGGCGTAAATATACTGGCGCAACGGCAGAAAAGATAATAAGAGATTCAAAAAATACATACTGCTTCCCGAGGATTGTGGAATTCCATTTTGAATATACGGATTCCATTGTGGGAACTCGCCGCTCATCAGGGCTTCCGCAAATGCTTTTTTGTTAGAGAAAAACTGAATCAGATCAGCATCCCCCGGCACCTGACCTGCAAAATAATATCTTGCCAAAAGTAATACAGGAATCAGCAAAAAAATCAACAGACTCCAGTATTTATAATAATATTTACCGTCTTGTATTTGTCCTTTATTTTTCAAATTTCTTCCTCCAAAAACTCACTTATTTCTTCCACAATTTTCTGTGGATCATGTTCTTTTTCAATGTATTCTTTTGCACAATTTCCAATCCGGAGGCATTCCTGCGGATGTGATATTAAATACTTTATTTTCTCTAACACCTGCTCTTCAATACCCTCCACCGGAATCTTAACGGCACATTTTTCCGGCACTTCTGCAAACCAGCCATCATCATTGATCAGGCATGTTTTTCCCATTTGCAATATTTTAATTAAAGCCGCCGATGTTTCTCCCATAGATGGATATCGGAGATTCATCACCAGATTAGAATATGCGACAAAATTATCAAACTCATTCATATCAACAAATCCAGTTTTGAAAACAATTTCATTGTCAACATATTGATCCACATAATCTCCTTCTCCCACCATGACATAACAAATTTTCTGTTCCAATTGCTTACTTAATTTGTAAACAGTCTGACAGATCACATGATTCAATTTTGTCGCCGCTATGGCTCCAAACGAAGAAATGATAAAGGCATCTTCCGGAATATTGTATTTGGAAAATAATCTCTTTTTGTCAATTTGAACATATTCCGTTGAAATTTGCGGAATCATATTTATCTTACGAACATGGTCGGTAAACACTTTGATTTTTTTCTTTGCAAATTCAGAATGAACCATAATTTTATTTCCGGATTCGGCAAGTTCTATATTTAATGGGAATTCTGCTGCCAATTCGTCACATTCCAGCAGAGAATCTCTTCCATCATTCATTGCAAATTTTGCTTTTAAAAGCCCTTCCAGTCCGTATTGTTCGTAAATCTTTGAAAATGCCAATTCCTTTTTTTCATAGTATCCGGCAACCAGATAATACAAAACACAATCATGAAGGATTACCATTCCCGGATGCTTTAAACACAATTCATAGATATAAGAATGATAAAAAGGGTTGTTGCCTATATTATATAGTATATAGTCAAACTTCTCAAACTCAATTCTGTCTTTCCAATATATAACTACTTCAAAATCGTCATACATTTTCTTGTTTGTCAATTTATAATTATCGATCAAAAGCGTAATTTCATATTTATCACGCAATTGATATACCAGTATCTCCGAATAGTCCGATATTCCGCTTTTCTCAGGCGGAAACGGACTTACGTACAACAGTTTCTTTTTCTCCATTTTCCTCTTACCTCAACAATTGTTCTATCACATAGTCCCAATCCATATGCTTTTCATCCAGAGAACGTCGTCCTGCTTTTCCAAGCAGCTCTGCCTTTTTACGATTGGTATACAATTCATCGATTTTCTCCGCTACTCTCTGTGCATCGGCCTCAAGTATGTAACCATTTTTTTCATGTTCTACAAATTCCAGTGGACCACCTGCATCTTTGTGAACAATAACCGGTTTTTCTGAGAAAAAAGCTTCCAGTGTAATATAACCATAATCTTCATCATATGCACCAAAATAAACACCAAGACAATTCGCATAATAATTTATCTTTTCTTCTTCCGAAATAAAACCGGCAAGTTTTACTCTGTCTTGTAATTTATTCTTTTGGATCAAATCCTGAATATATTCCAATTCTGCATCACTTCCGGATCCCGCCAGTACAATTTTTGCATCCGTTTTCAAATAGCGAGCTGCTTCTACCAGTAAACGCTGCCGTTTTATCTTGTCAATCCGACTTGGATAAAATATATAATCACCATACTTTTCGCAATGAAGTTTCTCGTGATTTAATGGTGGATGATATAGTGGAGTAGAGGAAATGCTACAAAAATTCATTAGTCGGTTGGATGTATTCTGTGCAATCGTGTAAACCGCTTCGGATTCACTGATATATTTTTTATCATTTTCTACAATAAAATTACGTATTGTTTCCCCGTCCGGGAAATTTTGCAAATCTCCATATTTTGTATTCCAAAGGTCATATGCTTGTCTGTGCTGATGCATTAACCAAAGAACTTTCTTTTCATGTTTTACATAATAAGCCGGGAATTTCATTGCAATCACACGATCGATCTTTTCTCCATTTACTTCAGTTAAATCCATCATTCTTCCCATCATCATGCAGTTCACCAAAGTTTCTCCCGGATACCACTTAAACGGAATTGTAATAACATCGACCTGATGTCCTCGTTTTTTCAATTCATCCCGAAGCATATCCACTAAAATTTCTGCACCACCTCGGATAAATGGTACCTGTACCGTTGCAATTGCAATTCTCATCTTTCTGCTCCTTTCGCAAATTCTTTTAAAAAGGTCTCACTTATTTTCCCGATTGTAAATCTATTTTCGATGTTCTCAAATCCATGATGGATTAAAAATCTCATATACTCTCTATTATGATAGAGTGCATAAATCCCTGCTGCAAATTTTTTGGGATCTTTCTCCAATACTATCTGATTTTTTCCTATCGTCTCCGGAACTGCGCATTCCTTTAATGCCAATATCGGCAGTCCCAGATACTGTGCTTCTACGATTGGCACACAAAATCCTTCGTGTTCGCTTGTACAAACCAAAAAATCACTCCCAAGATAATACGCGAGTAATGTAGCATCATTTATCTCACCGATAAATTCAATGCAGTCATCCAAGTGATACTTTTGTATTGTTTTTTCAATTAATGAATTGTATCCCGGTAACCCATCATCAAATTTACCGATTACCCGCAAGCGAATCGGATCCGGATAATTTGTCGTGAAAATTTTCATGATCTCCAGCAGCATTTTATGCCCTTTGTTGGGCGCTATCCGTCCTACAAACAACAGATTGATCTCTTTTCTTGTGATAAGATCATTTAATATTTCTTCGTCCGGTTTCGTCTCTCTCCACTCTTCTATTTTATGAAATGGCGGGCAGATTCCAATTCTTTCTTTGGACACGCCCCGCAGATCCTCTGCATTGTACTGTGAATCACACAGCCAGAAAGCATTCGGAAATTCCTGTATCAATGTATCTGTCTGCTTTCTTCCTTTTTCACACTGCTGTGTATGAAATGAATTATATGGTTCAAAAAAAGCAGGTGGAGTGATATTATGATATCGAAATACAATTTTCGCCTTTGCCTTTTTTAAAATTTCAAACCCTTGTTCCCAATAAACACTATGATGATATAATATAATATTATCTTCCTCCTGAAGAACCGAATCCAGTTCGCTTTCCTCTATATAAGTTACCTGTTTATTCAATGTATTATTGGCAAATACGACGCATCGTCTTCCCTGTGCATTCAGCAATTTAAAGATTGCTTCTATATCATTTCCGATTGCATCATGTCCGGTTACGGTTTGATGCATTTGTACTACTGTCAAAATTTCTTTTCTCCTTTATTGCATATTTTTCTTTGCAACACCATGAATTCCCTTTACATGCATTACTTTATCCAGAATATTTCCGAATAATGGTATCTTCCTGAAACTGTGATATGCACGCAATAAGAAATATGTCATATGCTTTCCTTTTATATGCGCTCCCGCTGCCTTTCCCTCAGGAGATTTTGCCATCGTAAATATCAGCTCCAGTTTACTGATCTTCCCGTCCTGAAGATTGCGTATATTATTAAGTAATCCTGTATCATCAGGAGACCGCTGAAAAATACAATGATAACATTGCTTTACAAATTCTTCATCACTGCTGTTATCCAGCAGCGACTCAATCGGTACTGCATGTCGTTTCTGTAGCTGCTTATATTGTCTTTTCATCCATTCTCTTACGTGAACCCGGTAAAAATGATTCCGGCTGAGCCGGACATCGATACCGCGAAATTTTTGAATCCAGGAGGCATACTTTCTTTTACGCAGTCCAAAACTCCTTGTCACCGTACGGCGTCTTGTCAAGGTATCATCTAAATGATCCGCCAGACGTTCGATTTCTCCCAGAATAACTTCCATAGAGACATCCCAGTTCATCCAATCGATGTCTAATGTATTTTGATGCATTGCCTCATTTTGTTTTTGCAGAATCAATTTATCCAAATCCATGTTACTCTCCTTCAATACAATTCCAACTATGCTCCATTCTTGTAATTCCGGTCTCTGTCACATCTGCATAAATTTGTATATGACACGCTTTTACCACCGAAACGATACGGACCCCCGTTCTGTCCTCTACATATAGATCCATCCAATACTCTCCCGGGAGCATATTCACCTTTGGAAACATAAGTTTTATCTTTCCATTTTTTGTCATTCTCATAGTCCGTGCATGATCGGTCTTTGAATTTGTCCCATAACAGCACAAACCGTCTCCGCGATAGAAACTAAATCCCAGCGTCACATCCTCCACCGGAAGATCTGTCTCATACTTCGCAGTAATTTCTATGTCGGTGCCAACGGAAATAACACCATTCGACTTCTCCCCCCGGCTATATATTTCAATTTGGGAAATCACTACATGATAGTTCTCATTTTCCTCTTCTTCACTGTGCAGTTTTTCCAATGCAGCGGGAGCTAAATGGCGATTTTTCGCCATAAAACGAATATACTGTGGGTGAATGTCCTTCGGATTTCCTTCCGCATAAATATGTCCCTCGTGAATCCAGATTGACCGGTCACATATCTGCTCGATCTGTTCCAGCGAATGAGAAACGATAACGATCGTCGTTCCTTTCCCTTTGATTTCACGAAGCCGGTTAAAACATTTTGCCTGAAAATTCACATCTCCGACCGCAAGAATCTCGTCTATCAGCAGAATGTCTGCATTGACATTAATGGCAACAGAAAACGCCAGACGCATATACATTCCGGAAGAATACGTCCGCACAGGATTATCAATATACTCTTCCAACTCGGAAAATTCGATAATATCGTCCAATCTGACATCAATCTCTTTGCGCGAAAGTCCAAATATGGAAGCATTGATATATATATTCTCACGTCCACTCATATCCGGATGAAACCCAGCTCCCAGCTCGATCAAACTGGAAACTCTTCCACGCATCTCAATCTTTCCCTTATCCGGATACATAATCTTTGTAAGCAATTTTAACGTTGTGCTTTTTCCACAACCATTATGTCCGATCAGACCGATTGCCTCTCCTTTTTTCACCTCAAAGCATATTCCGTCTAACACCCTGCGCTCTTCATAACGTCTTCTTTTCTGAAAAAGAACTTTCTCTTTCATTGTGTTTCCTTTATCAAAATATACTTTAAAGCTCTTTGTTACATCCGTAACTTCAATTGCATTATTTGGTTTCATTACATTTCCTCCGCAAAATGCTTCTTCAAATGACCAAACACATTCCAGCCTACAATAAGTAAAATAATACTAAAAATAATGCCTTGTGTCAATGTTCCTAATTTCGGTGCCTTTTGATAATATAAAATATCCCGGTATGCAATAATAATTGGTGTCATAGGGTTCAAATGAAAAATGGTTTGAATCTGTTCCGGCACCATATCTATAGAATACATAACCGGAGTTAAAAACTGCCATGCCATCGTAATAATAACTAATACATGTTCCAAATCCCTCAAATAAACAGTAACCGCAGAAACGATCATCGTAATACTAAGTGCAAGCAGATATTCTGCCACTATGACCGGCGGTAAATACAAAATTGCTTTGAAACTGATTCCTTTTCCGGATAACAAAAGAACCGCTAATACAACCACCATGCTTAAAAGCATATTTACAAGCTGGCATGTCACATGAGAAATCGGCAATACTTCCCGAGGAAAATAGATCTTTTTCACAATATCTTTTTGTGCCATAATACAACTTGCTCCAGCCGATACCGAAGTACTGAAAAAAATCCAGGGAATGAGTGCTACAAATAAAAAGAGATAATAATCTTTTATTCCGGCTCTCATAATCATGGAAAAAACAAGGGTATAAACCGCCAGCTGTAACAACGGATTCAAAAATGTCCAGGCAAACCCCAGGGCAGAACCCTTATATCTTCCTCTTAAATCCCTACGAATCATACTCCCTATCATCGTTCTGTATTCATATAATTCGTGTATTGTTTTCATGTCACACCTCGTTTCCCAAAACATTTTCAAAAACTTTATATAGAGCATCTGAGGCATTTTCCCATGTATACTTTGCTGCCTGTTTCCGCCCCTTTTCAATCAATTTCTGCCGAACATCTTCTTCTCTATGCATTTTTGTCAAAGCCGACGCAATCTGCTGAACACTCTCCGGATTTACTTTTAATGCCGCCTCTCCTGCAACTTCATCCAGAGAAGAAGTACATGAAGTAATCACAGGGGTTCCACAAGCCATCGCTTCCATCGGTGGCAGTCCAAATCCCTCATAAAGAGATGGAAAACAAAAAGCAAGTGCTCCCTGCATCAATGCTATTTTTTCTTCTTCCGAAACATAGTCTGTAAAGATGATCCATTTTTCTAAATGTTTTTTATTTACCATCTCATAAATCTCATCATACATCCAGCCCTTTCCTCCGGCAATCACCAGATCCGGAAGAATGTCCTTCTCATTTTCTTTTCGAAATTCATCATATGCTTTGATCAAACGGACTATATTTTTCCTCGGTTCCAGCGTTCCCAGGTACAGAAAATACTCTCCGTCAATTCCAAATTTTTCTTTGACCGGCTTAACACTTCTTTTTTTCTCATATTTTTCTTTATCAATTCCACAGGGAACAACATATATTTTCTCTTTCGGTACATTGTAATATTTTACCAGTTCACTTTTCGTAAATGCAGAGTCTACTGCAATTGCATCTGCCCGTTTTAAAGTCTTCCTCAGATTCATCTTTAACATCATCATAGTCCGCGTACGAATTGTCTGTGGATATTCACGAAATGCCAGATCGTGTATTGTAACAACCTTCTTTCCCCTTACTCCAAACGGAATTACATAGTTACAAAAGTGTGTGACCTCACGTTCTCCGGAAAAGAAACAAGCATATGGAATATAAATCAAAAAAGTAAATACACGAAAAATTCGATCCCATAACCATACACATTTTTTTAATACTAATTTATGAGAATATTCTTTTTGCAATTGCTCTATTCTATCTTTATGGCGAAACGTAAACACATCCAGCTGATATTCATTTTCTGGGTAATATTTGAGCATTCCCTTTACCAGGCCATCTTCATAATAGGCAATTCCTGTTTTATTGGCATTCAAAAGCGGCTGCCCATCAAATGCAATTTTCATCGTTTATCCCCCTCTCACTAATTTTTCATAAAGATCATACGTCTTTTGAAGCATCTTCTCCATCGTATACTCTTTTTCCACACGCTGCCGCGCCGCCTTTCCCATACGAGTACGGCAGTCCTTATCTATCGTCATTTTTTTTAATGCCTGCGCTAATCCTTCTATATCTGACGGCTCAACCGTCAATCCGGTTACCCCATCCTGGCTCACATAAGGCACTCCGCTCGGAAGATTCGTATTGATAACCGGTTTTCCAAATACCATCGCCTCAATCTGAACCAGTCCAAATGCCTCACTCCGCCGCTGGGACGGAAGTACAAAAACATCACACTTCTTATAAAATTCCACTAACTGTGCATCTGTCACCTTTGTATGAAAAAAAATTCTATCCTGTAAACCAGTCTCCCTGACATACTCATGTAATTCTTTTTCCAAAGGTCCGCTTCCGACGATATCAAGAGTCATCTTCTCTTTTAAATCCGGTTCTTTTGACACCAGTTCAGAATAAGCCTCTAACAGATTTTTGACACCCTTATAATATACCAGCCGCCCCACAAACAAAAAACGAACACATTCTTTCTCTGACTTTTTTTTCTCTTTTGCGAGCCAGTCGTCCGCCGTTTTTTTAATGTGCCCGTCTACACCATATGGTATGATCACACATTTGTCCGCATATGGTTTTAAATATCGTGATCCATTGATATGTCCTTCTGTCGCCACCACGATCACATCTGCACGTCGCAAAAGCCAGTTCATCAACGGACGATAAAAGAACATCATTCGTTTTTGTCTCACAATATCACTATGCCACCACAATACCACTTTCCCTTTATACCCGGATAACAAACAGGCAAGATCCCCCAGCGGAAACGGCATATGTATGTGCACAATATCATTTTTTCGTGCTTCTTTCTTGAAACACCACACATAAGACAAAGAAATAGGCAACGAAGAAATATAACACAACGTTCTGCATCGAATCACCGGCACCCCATTTATGTTCTCGTGTACTGCCTTTCCTTCTTTTTGGCACACCAAAACAGTTGTATCCGTTTTATCTGACAATCCTTCTGCCAGCTGCTGTACAACTCTCTCAATCCCTCCGGTTACCGGATAATATAACTTATTCGTCTGTAATACCTTAATCTGTCCCATTTGCACTATCCTTTTTATGCATAGTTTTTATAAGTATACCATATATCTGAAAATTGTTCAATACGCTCGTCTTCCAGATTAACTCACTAGCATATAATACCACATTTTCGTCTATACAACAACATTTATTCCACCTGCAATAGTTATCTGGGGATTGACAGACATATAAGAAATTCTGCTTGATAAAATACAGACACCCCAAATGGTATGTAGATATCATTTGGGGTGTCATACTAATCCGCAAGAGTTCCCTTGATTTGCTGAATACTTTATAACATTTACTAAATCAACCAAACCGGCACATACCAGTTTTTTTCGTCCACAGGCAATAAGTCACCTGCCATACAGATCACGCTGCCGGTTCCGATTTTTACCTTCAGAGAATCTAATCCTTCGAACTCTTCTTCCTTTGTAATGGGGTTCAATACATTAAAATTCTTAACAGCTGTTTTTCCCGGAGAGGCGGATTTTTTAATCTCTATCGGACAAAGCACACCGTTCTGGTAAAGCAACAGGTCAATTTCTTTCTGGTCTTTATCCCGATAATAGAAAATCGGCGGTTCTTTTCCAGCATTCAGATAACTTTTATAAATCTCCGAAAAAATATAACTTTCAAAAAATGCCCCAGACATAGCTCCTCTTTCCAGTACTTCCGGATTGCCCCATCTCAATAGATATGCTGCCAAGCCGGTGTCCAGAAAATGAATCAAAGGCATCTTTACAACCCGTTTGAGGGCATTGTTATGGTATGGCTGTACAAGTGCAATGATATGAGAGGATACCAAGATTGAAAGCCATTTCTTCGCTGTTGGTGCTGAAATACCTGCGGCACTTGCCAGTTCCTCATAGACAACAGGCTTCGAAGTGTGTGCCGCAACAATCGTCATAAAATTGTAAAACTGCATTTCGTCCGCAACCTGCGCCAAATCTCGGATGTCCCTTTGAAGGTATGTGTTTACATAGGAACGATAATAAGTCTCCCAATCCACATTTTCATCGGCATAGAGTTCCGGCATAGAACCCCGGAAAATTCTGTGGTAAATTTCATTCAGGTCTTTTTTCCTTTTTACAGATAAACACTTCATCAAATGTTCTGCTTCTGTTTGGAATGGCTCGCTTGGTTCCTGATAGATCTCAGCATCGGACAATCCCAGCAGATTCACAATTCCGACACGCCCAGCCAGACTTTCGCTGACATTTTTCATAAGATGGAAAACTTGTGACCCCGTAATCCAGAAATCACCTTTTCCTTTCGAACGATCAACGCTCATTTTGATATAAGGCAACAGTTCGGTTGCATATTGAATCTCATCAATCAGTACAGGTGGTGAATATCGCTGTAAAAACAAAGCAGGATCCTGTTTTGCCAGATATCTAACATCAGGGTCATCCAATGTAACATATTTTCGTTCTATGCCTTCACTTTGTTGTACCTCTGCCAGTCTTTGCAATAAGGTCGTTTTGCCAACCTGCCTTGGGCCAGTCAGCAACAGTACAGGAAACATTTTGGACACCCGTGCAATCGTATCCTCTGCAGCCCGCTTAATATATACCATGATCCACTCTCCCTTCAATTATAGTATAGTCAATTTGAGTTTAAATATTCGTCTAAACGAAAATGTAATTTTATTATAGTCAAAATTCTGCAAGATGTCAACGATTTCCGCTGTTATTCGGGGTAAATGCCCCATATACGATATTTCCTTTTTTGTACACATTAGGACCTCCTTTTATAAAATTATCCTTATTATATAGTAAATATTTTCTGTACAGCAAGAGTAAAAGAGGTTTAAATCATTCATGGCCGCATGATTTTGGCTATGCCAAAATCACATTTTAGTTTGGACGGATATTTTCAGACAGAACGCCATTACCTGATGAAGTGTTTATCGCAAAAAAGAAAAACAACCCAAATGATATCTACATACCATTTGGGTTGTCTGTATTCTATCAGGTAGAATTTCTTATAAGAATTTCAAATTATTTGCTTGCTTTAAAGTTCTTTGCTGCGTCGATAACGGCATCAAAGGCAGGTTTCTTGTCTGCGATGTCAGTACCAAAGAGCAATGGAGAACGGTCGGCTCTCCAGGATGTATTGTCTGTCAATCCCCAGATAACTACTGCAGTGATGTTAGCACCTTTGGCTTTTTCTTCAAGAATCGCATTCATGATCTGAGCATATGCTTTCGCACCGGCTTCATAAATAGCCTTCTTTTCTTCTGCTGTCGTATTACTGTCAATCTTACCGTTGTTTGTGATATCAAGCTCAGTGATCTGAATCTCATAACCCTGTGCTGCAAATTTTTCAATTGCTTCTTTGTAGTTATCAACAGATCCGAGTTCATCATTCAAATGGCTCTGCATACCGATTCCGGCACAGATTTTTCCAACTTTGTTTACATCATCAACTTTATTGATGTTGTTGATCAATTCGATGATCTGAGCGGTTGTCTTAGGATCATATGTGTTGTAATCGTTGTAGATCAGAGAGATGTCTGTACGGTCGCAAAGCTGAAGCACATCGTAAGCCCATACAAATGCTTTCTTTACATATTCACAGTCTGTCTTCATTTCTTTACCAAAAGAGTATTTCCACCAGTTTTCGCTTCCTACCTGGCCGCCTTCGTTGCTCATATGTGTATACTCGTTTACTACATCAAATGCATAAATAACATCTGCGTACTGGCTTGTCAAATAATACTGATATGCTGTACGAATAAACATTTCTTCACGAGCAAGGATAACATTCTTATCTGTTACCAATTTGCCATCCGGATTAAATCCTTCACAGAAAAATGCTTTTGGCATCTGCTGGTGCCACATAGGCATATGAACACGTACTTTAATACCATTCTCTTTACAGATTTTCAATACTTTATCCACAACGTCCATCGTAAGTTTCGGAACGATCACGTTACCATCTTTATCCTTATTCTCAGCGTAGTCGCCATAATTTGCAGGAAGAATATATCCGGATTCACTTGCAAGCAATGTCTCACTATTGCTGATCATAGCATCTGCTTTCATCTCATTTCCAAGTGTAATACTGTTGAAATGATGTTTTACAAAATTCAATGTATTCTCATTCAAAAGATCCGAATACGTAAGGGCAGTTCCCATCGTACCGATATACGGTGCATAAGTATCTTTGATACTGGCAAGTGTCAGATCCGGTTCTGCCGGAGCGGAAGTTCTTGTCAATGTGAAATCGTCTACCACGATATCATATTTTCCACCACCATTTGTCTCAAAGTAGATCATGTAGCTATAGAATGTCGCCGGAGCTACAAAAGAAATGGTAAAGTGTCTCCACTCATCTGCAGAAAGCTTATAATCGGTATCTGCCGGATAGTTTTCATACACTTCTTCCGCATCACTGGTTACTTTCTTTGCACCGGAAAAACGCATATTTACTTCATCGCCATCAAGATCTTCGGATTCATCGCTGGAAATCTTAGCCCAGAAATCTGCGGTGTAGGTAGCACCCAATGTACCAACGGCAGAAAGGTCAAATCCTGCGCCATTCCATGCATGATACAAGCCGTCTTCACCTTTATCACGGAAGATTCGCATAGACTTCTTACCGGTACTTCCCGGACGAGTTTCATCAGACGTTTCAAGTTTGCAAACCTGATCAGTTGCACAACGAGCAAACCAATCATCAGAACCATTTTCAAAATCAAATGTTTTTTCGATCAAAGGCTCACCACTCGGACGTGCTTCCTGACCGCTATCTGCCAACCCCGGACGTTTTGTCGGTTTCGGATCAACCGTCGGTGTAGCTGCTGGCGTTGTCGTTGGAGCCTTAGTAACAGCTGCCGTCGGTGCTGTCGTTGGTGCTGTCGTTGGAGCCGGTGTTACTGTTACCTTTGCCGCTTTCTTTACTTTTACTTTTACGGTCAATTTTGTTGTCTTTTTACCAACTTTTACCTTTGCAGTCACCTTCGCAGATCCTGCTTTAATACCTTTAATCGTAAAAGCGGTTTTTCCATTTTTCTTTACGGTCACAATTTTTTTCTTGTTCGTACTAACCGTCAATTTCTTTACTTTTTTTGCTTTTACATTTTTAATCTTAACCTTTTTCGATTTACCCGCTGTCACAGTTACTTTTTTTGTGCTAAGCGCAGGTTTCTTTGCGGCATCTGCATTTGGTGCAGAAACCCCGGCCATGGAAACCACAAGAGTAACAGCAAGTGTTTTTGCTAAAATACTTTTGATGTTTTTTCGCATACTTTAATACCTCCATTTTGGAAATTACCTTTGTTTCAAAAAAGGTGCACATCTTATGGAAAGATGTACACCTTTGAAATTCAATAACTAAATCAATAATTATTTTTTAACAAGTACGATAGATGCAATAGTGAAATCATTCTTTGCAAAATCAAGATCGCCATCTTCGTTCAATACTGCATCGCTAGCGATACCGGTTACTGCGTTTGGTGCTACGGTAATGAATCCACCTTTTGAAGTAAAGGTTTTTCCAGTAAGATCGATAGTACCAACTTCCGGACCTCTTACGGCAACGCCGCCGTCCTCTGAACGTTTGGATGCACTTCCGCCATAGCATGGATATGCATTTGCTACTGCGTTATTCCACCAGTTATCTCCTTTTGTCTCGCTTCCTTCAAATACAGAAATTGTCATCTGCTGAGGAGCATTAGCGAATACAACCTTAATGGCTGAATAATCATTCAAATCAATTTCTTCACCAAGTTTGAACCATACACGGTTATTTTTACCGCTCAAGTTCAATTTGATATTACCATCCTCTAATTCAGTGATATCGTTATCAGAGAATGCAGCATCGTATGAAGTTTTAACATTGACTTTTTCACCATCCACTTCCGGAATAGGAGCTTTTGTAGGTGCAGGTTTGTCTGTATTGTTTGTATCTGTATTATTTGTATCTACGTTGTTTGTGTCTGTATTATTTGTGTCTGTATTATTTGTGTCTGTACCAGCACCACCATTGTTTACGAATTTGATTCCGTAAATAGTAGCTGTTCTTTCAGAAAATTCTCCATCATTTCCATCTTTATCAGATTTCAATGTAAGACCAACTGCAACTGCTTTTTTAACCTTTATTTTACTACCAAAAATCTTCTCAAGGTTATAAGTAATTGTCTTAGAACCGTCAGCGTTTTCTACTGTCTTAGAAGCAGCACCCCAGCTATCGTACTTATCATAGAACCTTTCAGCATCTAAAGAACCGCCCCAAGTCATGAACTTAATCTCAGCGTCTGTCTTGATTGTAAGTTCAAGATCAGTATAAGCAGAAAGATCTACTTTACCTTTTTTAGCTGCATCGATGTACCAAGCGATACCATTGTTGTAGCAGTCGCCTTTAGCCGCCCATGGCTGGCTGCTGTAATTTATAGTATCATCTGTGTTAAAGATTGCTGTACCATATTCACCTCCAAGAGTCCACTCTGTAGCAGCTTCACGACGAAGATTCAACTCAGGAAGTTTCTTTGCTTCTGTTGTAGGTGGTTCAGGCTGTACTGGCTCTGTAGGTGCTGGTGTAGCTTCATCCGGAGTAGCAGATGGTGTAGCTACCGGTTTAGCAGATGGTGTAGTTGCCGGTTTCGTACTTGCATTTGCTGCCGGCGTTGCACTTGCACTTGCTGCTGGTGCTGTTGTAGCTGGTGCAGCTGTTGCAACAACTTTCTTAGCCTTTGTTACTTTCACTTTCAAAGTAAGTTTTGTTGTCTTCTTGCCAACTTTTACTTTTACAGTTACTTTTGTGGATTTTCCTGCTTTCTTACCTGTTACTTTGAATGCAGTTTTTCCGGCTTTCTTTACAGTAGCGATCTTTTTGTTTTTGCTCTTTACTGTAAGTTTTTTCACCTTTTTAGCTTTTACATTTTTGATAGTTACTTTTTTGGTTGCTCCTTTAGCTACGGAGATGGATTTGCTTGAAAGTTTGATCTTCTTAGCTGCGTCTGCATCTGTAGAAGCAACGCCAACCATAGATACGGTCAAAGCAACTGCCATAACTTTTGCTAAAGTTCTTTTGAAATTCTTTTTCAAAACTCTTACCTCCATTTTTATTTATTTAATAATATCCCCTAAGGTTCCCCCACCCTGTCTGGGTGGTAGAGAGGACTTGACCGGCGCCAGGTATTACACCGGTATCGTCCTCAAAACCAAGGATTATTATTACAGAATTATTTTGCAGCCTCTTCTGCTTTTGCTGTTTTCTTTGTCACAAACTTGATGGAGTAGATATAGTAATGGAATTCTGCTGTGATATTTCCATCATCATCTGTCTCATCCCATTCTACCAATGGCTTGTTTGTTCCGAGAGATACATAGCCTGTGTTAGAGTAGTCATTCTGCATATCATCCTCAATATCAATCTCACAAGGTTCTACGCCTCTTGGTCCGATGGTAGTTCCCTTAGGAATCACACCATCTTTGATATTTGTATTTCCATCGATATAGGTTGCTTTGTCGATTTCCGGATATTTCTTCAAGAAATCTTCTACTTTAATATCTTCACGCTGTGGACGATATGGATGAGCTCCCTCAAAGAACGGATAACTGCTTACGGATGATTTCTTATACCATTCACTGTCATTTTCCGTATCATGTGTAAATCCGGCATCCCAAGTATCGAAGTTCATCTGTCCCCATGCATTTCCGGTAACAACAATTCTCTCATACTGAGAAAGATCGATGTTTTCCGGAAGTTTGAAGAAGTTACGTAAGTTATTCTTTGTAAATCTCATATCCATAACTTCTACCATTTCTTTGTTCTCACCGGAACCGGATTCAACCAAAGCAGTTTCGACTTCAGCGTCTGACCAGTCTTTTACAAGCATACCGGCAAGTTCTTTACCGGAAATTGTAATATCCTGAGCCTCTGCTGCTTTGTATACAGTAAGTTCAATACTCTTGCTGAGTGCTGCCTTGTATTTTGAAGTAGCGGTTACTGTTACTTTTACTTCTGACTGTCCTGCCGGGAATACAAAGTCATCTGCTACAGATACTTTACCACTTGCATTTACAGTTACCTTATCGTTTGTTGTAGTCCATGTAAGACCTTTCTGAGTTGTATTTGCCGGTGTGTAAGTTGTGTAAATCTGAGCATTACCACCGTTAGCAACACGACCGGTTGTTACATCTTTACTTTCTTCAAGAGAAATCTTGAAGTCTGTTACCGGAATATCTTCCTCGATCAAACTCAAGTTATCGATATACCATGTAGTGTGCATTTTGTTTGTAGCATCTGTTGGATTTCCCTGATAGGTAGTACCCCATACAAGGTCGAATTTTGTCTGATTTGCCAAAGTAGCATCCAAATCATTGATGTAAGTTGTATCAAAGCTTACAGAACGGTTAGCAAATCCTACTTTTCCGTCTGCTTCCTTCTCTTTGAATCCTGTTGTACAAGAATCTTTTGCATAATGTGTGTTTGCTTCGGCCGGTTTCCATGTGTTATCATGATAGCCTGGGAAGTATGCACCATTTTCTTTGGATTCGTTACCATTGAAAAGTTTTACACCATAATCTGCTTTTGTACCGGTTCCCATAGGGTTGTTGATACCGAAACGAAGTGTGGTGTCTTCATCAGCAGCACCTGCTGCTACTTTTTCGCCCTTGTTATTAACATGAGCAGAAGCGGATTTATTTGCATCGGCAGCGAACTTATCTTTTTTGTTCATTTTGCCATACTGATCCAAATATACATAAATTGCTTTGTAAGTAACATCACTGGATGTAGATACTACACGAAGGTCAGCAGAAGCACCACTAAAGCTTCCCATTGTTTTTCCGGTTGTATCTTTCAATTTAGAAAGATCAATGTTAAAGATAGGAGCAAAGTCATATGCTGCTTCTGTACCATTCAAATCAACTTCCAAACATTTGTTAGAAGCATCTTCCGGATCCTGTACTACTTTCATCGTACCGGAGTTCTTGTCTGCAGAAGTGTATTTCCACTCTGTTCCTACAGGATAACTTTCGAAATTTTCTACGAGTGTTTTCTTTCTCGTATCCGGTGTAGCTGTCGGAGCTGGTGTCTTATCGCTCTTAAACTTAACAACATTTACTTTTACAACAGCTTTTTTACCGCTTCCGTCAGTAGCCCGTGCAATAACATTGGCTTTACCAATTTTACGGGCGATAACGGTTGCTTTCGTACCATTTCCTACTACTTTGAGGATGGATCCTTTGTTTGTGGACCATTTCAAAGATTTACGTGTTGCTTTTTTCGGAGAAACGGAAGCTTTGATCACCATGTTACGACCGTTCATAATGGTAAAAGTGTTCTTTACGGCTTTCAGTTTGTCCGTATATTTAGGATAAACCTTCGTTTTCTGTCCATTCTTTTCTACAATCTTGTAGTTAGCACTTGACCATGTCGAAGTTGCGTTCTTGGAGATAGCAACTTTCTTTACAGGAGTACCAATCTTGACTTTGATCGTAGCTTTTTTCTTTGCATTCTGCTTGGATGTTACTGTAATCTTTGCAGAACCTTTGCTCTTGCGTGCCTTAACAACACCTTTTGAGCTTACGCTTACGATAGAAGCTTTGCTTGATTTGTATGTAACCTTTTTACTTGCTTTTTTAGGTGTCACAGAAACCTTCAGTTTCTTTGACTGTCCTTTTTTCAGCACAAGGATTCCTGATCCGCCAACTTTGACCCCGATGGTGACTTTTTTTACTTTTTTAGCCGCCTGAGAATCAACGGAAGATACAGTCAAAGATGTGATTACCATCGCGAATACGAGCATCGCTGTCACAAATCTTCTGAAATACTTGGCTGACTGTGTACCGATTTGTCTCATCGTAATACCTCCTAAATTGTTTTGTGTTTCATTGCAGAAAAACCCCAATACATCCGCAATGATATTTAAGTCGATTATAACACTACCCGACATAATATGCAAGGGTGTTTTTAAATTTTGTAA
>ERZ779889.380-NODE-380-length-57306-cov-9.270755_pt1 | contig 57306 bp, 51 predicted proteins | sample MGYA00511030_ERZ779889 | MGnify/ENA primary metagenome ERZ779889 (study PRJEB29588, sample SAMEA2160616) | human gut metagenome | biome: human gut; feature: human-associated habitat; material: faeces | place: Denmark | collected 2008/2010 ... | reverse complement strand
CTACTTACCGGACGATGAAATCGTTTAAGGTTTGTTAGTACATTTATCACCACACGGAGAATATCTTTCTATTACGAACCACTCGCCCACAGCCATATTATTCGTTGCTATCTCCTTGGCTCCATTCTTTTCAAGCGCTTTCTTCGCTTCTGGAGACATAATCTTCAACATACTTTTCGGTATGTCCGATAAGGAAGTCTTTTTTATGATTTCCGCATGAGCAAGATTCGGTTTCTTCATCTTCATTATTTTTCATTCTTTTTAGATCTATTCTGTTTTGTTGTCACTAAAGCCAAAAGTCAAATGCCAGTAACTTTTATCTACCTGGCATCCATAACGACTTGGATGAATCTACGAGGCTCTTTCATGCGTTCTGTAGTCAACTGATATTCTGCTCTTTTATACATACTATTACATTTTACTCAATGCGATGAAAACTTTTACTCACAGCAAAAGTAACAAATTTATTTGAGTAATAATCATGGATTTACAAGAAAAACAGAGAACTTCGCCTGGTGTAAGATTAATAATCTTGCAACCTGAAGATTAATAATCTTACACCAGATGAACCTATATGCGTGACTAATCCTAAATAACTGCTGCAGGTTTTAGAAGCTGTTTTGAATTTATCGTGCGATGATTTGGGATGAGTTTTTGTGGCATTTCTGCTTCTGTGATGAGGAAGATAGCGGGCTATCTGACGAAGAACAGGAGCGGAAAGGACCAAAAAATCGCCCAAAGCACACACGAAAACGGATACATCAAGCCAAGAAAAACTTTTTGGAGAAATTCAAAACAGCTTCTTAGATAAGACAGTATTTTTATAACTTTCAATTCTTATCCGTTTCTACGGATTACAACATATGTAACCCTCTTGATCATAAGCTTTTCGTTCATGATGAATTAAATCTATCAACTGTTGTAATTCACACGCATCCGACTTAATATCTTTGAAACGGTAATACTGTTCATCATATCTTTTCCGGGAACCGGACTTCAGACGGGATTCTATATCATCCGGAATTAAGTAGGAAGAACGTTCTTTGCCCAAATATTGCTGAAACTCATAGAGAAATATGTTTATTCCTGCCAAATCAAAGTCACCGAAGTGAAGATAATGATTGGGAATGGAACACAGCCATTTTCTAAGATCGGTCGATTGTGGATATCTGGATACGAAAAGTACTTTATCAGAAAGGTCATGATTATGAAGGTATTTTTCAAAGAATGTCCGTTGCTTACGAATCATCCTGAAATTGTCCATATTCTCCACACCAATCACCACTGTATCTTCCGGAATTGTAAATTTCTCCCAGTCCGAGACAAAAAGGAAACTTCCTTCCTGCGGATTTACCACAAATGGATTTTCGTCAAGAAAACACTCTATAGGTTCATAACTGTTTACAGGAAATCCCGGGCAGGAACGGACCATAACAAGTTTGGAATTTCCTGTCTCCGCGGCCATTGTGGCACGGGAATCTGAAGCATTTGCTTCGATAATACGGAAACTCTCGTCCTTGTCTATAAGAAATCTTTTCAGAGCCTTAGCATCACGGGCACGATATGATTTTCTTGAGCCACGTGATACAACCAACAGCAGACCTTCTGCCAACAGCTCATCAAGCAACTTACTGTTCAGCCTCGACCCGGCAACCAGTTCACCGGCTAGCAATGCCTGTATAGACGCACTTATTGCCATATTATCCGATTAATTTATTCGTTTCAACAATTTCTCTACTCTTGTCCTTACTCCATGCTTACTTAACAGGTATGTATAGCGGTAGTCGTATGGATTATACGATGTAGGTGAACTGTTAATAAGATAGATATTGCGTGAATTGGCAAACTGCAGAATGCCTTTTATATTGGTAGGATGCAAGCGACCTATCTCATCCATCATGCAGTGTACGATAAAATCACCACTTTTTTTGGCAGCCTTTTTCTTAAACACATTGATGAGCATGATATTAACCATTGCTTTCACAAGAATATCCGTACCATCCGATCCTACATTATTAATACGTTCAACCCAGCCGGTGTCATTGTCGTTCTCTTTCACACGGAACTGTAAACGGAAAGCGTCCCCCAAAGATACAGTCGGACGATTCGGTTCGTTCTGCAACTGATGAGACAGGCTCTTCAGATAATCTACGACCTTACGGTTCACTTCATCCCGATTATTATTTGAGAAAAGGTTCAGTTCGCCGATAGAAAAAGCATTCTCTATCGCATAATCGTGAATGGATATAAGCAGTTTCATGAGTTTGTCAGATGATTCATCTGCCCTGAGTTCAATACTCTTGATTACTCCTGCAAAATTCTTTTCTATAAAATCACGGTTTATATCCTGTATCACCCCATCCACATCCGACCTGCGTTTCATCAGTGAACCGATTTCCGCCGAGATACGTTCCAAAATATCTTTATAATGCTCGCTGGTACGTCTGCGGAACTCCTCGATTTTATTATTATCCATAAAGTCCTGCAAATCCGCTGCAATCTCCAAATAGTCATTGTCTGTTACAGGCATTGTATTGAAATGGAAAGCATTTTGGGGCTTAAAGTTACGATTGAAACTGACAACTATGGATTTAAGCTTGTCTATCGATTCACGCTTCTGATTGACCGTACCTCGAAGTTGACTTAAAAGTTGCTGACAATCCAACTCGGTCTTCTTCATCTTGTCATCAGAGAGGAAAGCATCAGGCACCAGATGCTCATTTTCTACCATCTGATGATAAAGCGTCAAGCCTTCTCTCCTATGCGTCAGTTCACCACGAACCTTTTTCCGGCGCTCTTCCATTTCTTTACATTTTTTCCCGATACGTGTCCGCCTGTCTTCATAACGCTGACGTATCATGGCGAGCCGCTGCTCTATAGTCTTAATTGCCTTTTTGATTTCCGGCTCCTTGGCAAAAAGATTTTGCTCTGTGTCGCGATATCTGATAACAATTGAACGTTCTTTATCAATCCTCATCAACAGATCCTTTAAATCATTTAAAGCCCTGCGGTATTGCTCGAGCAGGTTCGTATCAACGCCCTTGCCTGCAAGTTCGGCTTTCTGCTGTTCGTTGAGTTGTTGCTTCTGTGCAGCGAATTCCTGATTACGTTCGACCGCTACAGCATCTTGCGACTCCTTGAAAATACGCAATTCCTCATCGAGTGCTTTGGCTGCTTTATTAAACGATGAATCAAGCTCCTTAAGGTCCTTTTTATTTTTCAATTCATACTTATTGCGCGCCTCTTTCTCCGAATTCACATGCAGTACTGCCTCATTAAAGGAATGTTCACGAACATCTTTTTCTCGGGCAATCTGTTCCTGTTCTTCCATCTCCAGCTTATGCCTACGGTTTTGCAGGTTCTGCCGCTTGGCTGGCACCTGTTCTTCTTCCACCTTCAACGATGTCATTTTCTGACGAAGCGGATTAACCTGTACAGCATATTTCTTGCCAAGTTTAGCTATCTCTTCCTGAAGAGTAACAGGCAATTGCGCAAGCTGATGATTAATCTGCCGCACCTGCTCTTCCAGGCTATTCTTCTCCAATCTATATTCATCAGGCGTACGATGCACGGAGGCAATATTATCCAGGTTTAACTTTACGCCAAACATACCATTAGCCACAGTGTCCAACTGAGGGTCAAGCCCTTGAGCATATAGAATCCTCTCTTCGTCAACGACTTTGCCTATCGTGTTCTCCCAGCCTTCAGTGTTTTCACAAAGCCACTTGTAAAGAGAACCGTCTAAACGAGCCAATAAATCATGAATCTTCGCGATTTGTTCACGCATTTGTGTGCGGTCAGCGTCAAGACGTTCCTGCTCACGCTGAGAGGCTTGTTTTATCTCCGTTTCTTTCATCTCATACTCGGCAGTAATCCGGGCAATCTGATTTTTTACCGCTGTCTGTTGGGCCGCATTCTCTTTTTCCGAAAAATTCAATTGTTGCAGTTCCTCATCTACTTGCTTTATTTCAGTAGCTTTGGGATGCCAATGCCGGAGTTCCTTCAGCGCATTTTCAGTCCTGTTCTGTTCGGTCAACAACATTTGCAGACGTTCGTCAGAGTCGTGTCGCCAGCTGTTGAAAGTCTCCATAACCTGATTCCTGTTTCTGGTACGTTCTTCTTCCAAGCTCTTACGCTTTATCTGAAGTTCGGTCTGTTTCTGATAATATGCTTCTTTCTGCATGTTCCCAAACGCCTGACGTGCATTTTCCAATTTACCTCTTGCAATGTTGTACTTTTCTTCTATCGATGCATAAGCTTTCAACAAATCATCCAATAGCGTTTGTTTATCAGCAGCCTCCTGTCTGATAGCAGACTCACGACCGGCAAGAGCGAGTTTGTCATCAATACCCTCGTCAGCGAAATACTTTCTTGCCTGTGCTATTTCCTTCAATTTACCCTTTTGGGCACCAAGGTCCTGATTGAGTGCGTCTTTTTCTTTATCATATTCTGCCGTAAGTTCCTTTTCACGGTTATGCTCTTTCTCTATGTCCGCTTCAACTTCTGCGGCTTCTATCTCCAAAAGAGGTATATGCTTTTCACTATAAGCTACAGCATGATTAAGCATGTGCCATACGTCAGACAACTGCTGGTCGAGTGCTACAATTGTACGGCCCTGTTCAGCTATTTTCAATGCTTGCTGACGCACAGGGTAACTGCCATCACGTGTTTGGCGGAACCAACAGTCTATCTCGTCATACTCCCGCTCAAAATCTGTAACAAGTCGTCTGTAGGTCTGCAAATCAATCGGCAAATCCTCATCAGTCATGGATTGTATAATCGTATTCTTTACAAAGTCCGCATCAAGTTTGGTATTCAGAAAGACATTCTGAATGCTTCGTGGGATATTCTGATAATGCGAGCTCTGCACCAGTGCATAACGCGCATATTTATGGTCATGAGTGTTGCCAAAGATTATATCCTTGAACATCACACCGGACTCGATTCTTGCAGAAACAGCTACGTCTTTGTCTATACGTTCGCGAATCTTCACCCAGTCACTCAATACCTGCTTGTCATCGTCTATTAGCCATTCACGCTGATAAGGTGCATCAATAAACCGCCATGAAGCGCGTCCCTGATATCTGCCGACAAGTATCGTATATGCGCCATTGTCTCGAATCACTTCATAAAGTATATAAGAGTTTGACTGGCGAAAATAAAATTCATCAAACGATTTCTGTCCCTGTTGAATACCCAAATGCTGTTTATCCGCATTGTAGAAAAACAGCAGTGCCCTCAATACCGTACTTTTACCGACACCCTGAGTCCCTGTGAAATGCACATTCCCGTCTACAGATATCTCTGCATACGGAATATTGGCACTATTGATAAAAATAATCTTATTCAGGTATTTCATCTTCATTTGCAATTTGAATTATTTCAACCAATTCTTCGACATAGCGGAATGCCGAAGTAACCTTAAAGGTCTCATCAAGTTCGCTGATACACTCTGCAAAGCCCATGTTCTGCATTTCCTGAAGCAGTTTGTTTACTATTTCAACATTAGACCCCACACCGTATTTCTTGAACAAACGGTTTGCCTTTTCCTTCAGTTCGATATCCAGACTGATCTGTTCTGTCAAATGACTTTTGCGGAACTGATATCCTGCAGCAAATGACTGATTATAGCATTTCAGAAAATCCAGATAGTCAAGCCATTTTGAAAAGCTGTCCAATTTCTGCTCTATCGTCTGTTTACCCTCTCCTATTCTTGAAAAATAGAAGTAACCATTACCAGATTCCAGTTGCAGACCGATTTCCTTGAAGTATTCTGTATAATCTTCCAAATTCTCCTCGATATCCTCATACAGATGACGGACAGAGGCATCTGCACTGTCTACCGAAAGAAACTCTCCCCGGCTTAACCGCTCGTATATTCTTTGAGTATTATTTCGCATAAATTATAGGATATTCAATGTCTTGATAAATTGCATATTCGCCTGTTATCCGGCATTCATCAGGATGCAAGATAACCAGCTGACAGAAGAGGGTAGCATGTTCTTCTATGCTACGTTTTACTTTATAGTCATACTTCAGAATGAATTCAAACAGATTATAACTTGATGCTAAAAATGCATTCCAGACTTCGGCAGAATCCACCTCCTTCAATTGCCGGATATGTTCTTGCAAGTCTTCTTCTGCCAGAGGGCCGGCTTCCGTTCTGGCTGTTTTCTGTATTCCATTCCGTTCGGCAATTCGTCTCAGCAACTTTACTACCTGATCGTTTTCCCTTAGCATTTCTAAAGACAGGCGAATCTTATTGTATTGGCGGGATTCCATCCAAAGAGGATTCCTTTCTTCCAGAACTTTTACAAGGTTCGTATCGGTCTTGATAAGCAACTGATCTTGCAGGTACTTCAACTTCCGTATCTTTTTGTAAAGTTGATTTTGCAGGTCTATCTGATTGATATAGGAAATAATCTGTCTGTCAATTTCCATTAGCGCATGATAGGCTTCTACAAAATCATGCTTCACATCGCTACACGTTTTTGCCATGTGCGGATCATTGGCCATGATGAAAAAGGCGTGTTCATTATCCATCAGTTTTTCACATTCACGTATCATGGCACGAATGCTATGGCTCTTTTCATCCAGATTCTCCAGTTTCTTCTTTTTGATGACATAATTGGGTTCCTGCTTATAGGCATTGTCCATATTACGCTTCAAATCCACCACATTCTTCAGGGTCCTGAATCCGGTCTTCTTTAAAAGTTGCCGCACACTATCCTGATATCCGGCTTTGCGGTTGGGATTAGTCTCTTGCAAGAAATAACCGATATTCTCTTTCAGGGTGTTGATGCATTCCTGTACGCTTAATACGCTAATTTCCTCATTGACATTCAGCACTTCCTCAAAGAAGTTCAGATAGTCGCTCTCAATCTCAACCGCATTTCCGGATTCCACCAGCACACCATAATCAACCAGCTTTCTCAATCTTTGTTCATTTCCTCCGACAAGGTCAATGGCAAGCCCCGACGGAAACTTCATAAGCTTCCGCTTCTCAAACATCTCGCTTAGCAATCTTTGCTCACGTGAGAGCGTTTTCGTCAGTTCTTCTATACTTCTAAAATGCGTCAGGACATCCATATATTCAAAACGCTGTAAATGCCTTTGATACCACAAAACCGTTGTCAACGACATACACTTGAATGCTCATACATATCAAATACGGACGAGACATCAGTTCATCACGCTCATTGCGTTAATTTAGAATGATTGTTTTCATTCCCTAAAGAGGACAATCCTCTTGTCCAATTCTATCATTCTCCGTTTTTCAACAACAAATCCTCGTACTTCACCAAGGCTTGCTTAAATAACAGAACGGCTTCGTCCATCGTGCCGTAATACTCTCCACCCGAAGCGTTCAGGTGCCCTCCGCCATTAAAGAACTCAGACGCAACCTTATTGCAGGGGAAAGCGCCTACCGAGCGCAGGGAAATCTTAATCATATTCTTTTCGGTATCTTCACGGAGAAAAGCCGAAAAGCAAACATTCTTTATCTGCAACGGAATGTTGACAAACCCTTCAGTGTCCCCTTTCACATAGCGGAACTTATTCTGCTCGCTTTTAGTCAACGTAATCAAGGCAGAGCGAAATTGCGGGTACACCTGCATCTTGTCGTACAAGACATAGCCCATCAAGCGCAAACGGTCTTCGGAATACGTATTGAACACTTTCCGATATATTTCGTCCTTGTCAATGCCTTTCGACAGCAATTCACTGATGATGAAATAAATCTCCTGGTTGTTCGAGTTATACGTAAACCCGCCCGTATCGGTCATCATGCCGGTATAAATGCATTCAGCACACTCTTTAGTTATATCCTCGAAACAGCCCATACGGCAAATAAGACGGAACACCAGTTCGGAGGTAGAAGATATCTCCGGATGCGAAATAATAATCTGACAAAAGCCTTCGGGATTCAGATGGTGGTCAATCAAGATTTTCTTAGCCTTCGCCTCTGCTACCGGCTTCGCAACCGCATCAATACGAGACAAGGCATTGAAATCAAGGCAACAAATCACGTCTGCTTCCGATATCAGTTTATCGGCAAATTCCCCATATTTGTCATAACGAACCACATCTTTTGCCCCGGGCATCCAGCGCAAAAAGTCAGGAAATGCATTCGGAACAATCACGTGCACATCCTTTCCCTGCGTTTCCAAGAAATGAAGCAATCCCAACGAAGAACCGATAGCATCCCCGTCGGGCGAAACATGGGAAACAATCACTATTTTATCGGCAGCCTCGAAACACTTGGCAACCTTATCGATATTGGCTTGAAGAATGATTTTAGATAACATACCTTGTATTATTTGAAATTTAAGAGTACAAAGATAGGGATAAATTGAAAATATCAGGATTCCCCAAGCCAAAAATTCATTCGGTTATCTCAATCAGATTGCCTTCCGGTCCCTCAATACAACTCTCATAATAGCCGTCACCTGTAATACGCGGACCGCTTACCACCCGATAACCATTGTCATAAAGAAGTCCGGTCAACCGATCCACTTCCGATTGGCTTCCCACAGCGAAAGACAAATGAATGTACCCGGTGCGGAACATATCTTTCGGCTCATCTTTCATGTCGGGACGCGACATGATTTCCAGCCTTGCCCCATCGCCAAAGGACAAGATATACGTACGTAACCCCGTCCGCGGATTATGATACATCTCATTGGAAACCGCCCCGAAGTAGCGGACAAAAAAACGCCTTCACTTCTTCCAACTCATTTACATACAAAGCAATATGGTCTATTCTCATCATACAAATCCTACTATAAAGAAATACTATTTCATCAAACTGCAATCCTCATCGAAAAAAGACCACAGGGTTAACCCCGTGCATGAATAGTAATAATACGAGTCAACCCGTACTACGAATAAGGCTTAAAGCAGTCAACCTTTTCTACAAAACTACACTATATTTTATATTCCACCAGCCGGAACGTATATTCCACGGGCTGGAACGTATATTCCACGGGCTGGAATATAAAACCTATTACGCTTATAAACCGATTCTATCTATGATAGTAGAAAAAATCGGTTTGTGAAAATATGAATGGGACACAGAGACACGAAGGCACAGTGTTTTTTTAATTGACAATTGACAATCAGGAGTTAAAAGGGAGTTATAAGTAGTTATCGCCCGCTTGGCAGGCTGGGAGTTAGATGTCAATACCTTTTACACCGCTTTCAGAAACAAGGCTATTAGCTTTTAACTCCTGAACGAAGTGATAACTCCTGTGAAACATAACTACGTTTAACTCCCGATTCGCATGAATTGTCAATTCCTCCGTGTCTCTGCGCCTCTGTGTTCGATATAAAAATCATACAGATGACTAACGATGCAGAATCAACGCCGAACGTGCGCCTACGCTCACCTTTCCTCCTTGCAACGTGCCCAATCCGGCATCCGGAGCAATCCGTCCGTCACGGCATACTACCTGCCAAGCGCCTGCCGGCAATTCTACAGACGTAGCACGGTCGCGCGCATTCAATATCACCGTTATATCCGTCCACGCATCCCCATTAGGCTGTCCTTTCAAGCGGAACGCAACCACATTGTCCTCGGTTGCAGGTAAGAATTCCAGATATTTACGTACCGAATCGGCATCTCCCATACGGAAAGCCGGATGAGCACGCCGCATCGCGATAAGCCCGCTTACATAATCGAACAAGTCCCGGTTTTGTTTTTTAAGTTCCCAATGAATGGCATTGATTTCATCCGGACTATTGAATGAATTATGAACACCCTGCTTGTCGCGCATCACTTCATCGCCCGCAAAGATAAACGGCACGCCTTGAGAAGTCAATACAGCTGTCAATGCCAACTTATGCAAATCTTTACGCACATTTACCGAAGCTTGTGGCATAGTAGCCTTCAGCCTGTCTGCCAAGCACATGTCATCGTGACAACTTACATAACTGATAAATTGGGTAGGCTGTAATGCCCAGAATTTAGGAACTTTATGAGTCCCTTCGCCATTGACTTGCGGATGTTCGATGCCGCCTGCAATACCGAAACGAATACCAGCCTCATGCCCTTTCAATCCGGCAAGGAAAGCACCTTGAGCATCATTGCCGAAAGGTCCGCGCAGGCTATCACGGAACTCATCGCTAAATGCGGCGATGCGGGACAAACGGTCGATATTGTTTTTCATCGCCAACGAATCCATCGGCAATTGAGGCGCACCGGCAGCCCAACCTTCTCCATATATATAAATAGTAGGGTCTATTTCGTCTACAGCTTTACGGATGGCACGCATGGTTTCCAAATCGTGAATGCCCATCAGGTCGAAGCGGAAACCATCGACATGATATTCGTTCACCCAGTATTTCACACTTTCTACCATGAATTTCCGTACCATCGCACGTTCGGAAGCCGTTTCATTGCCACAAGCCGACGCATTGGCAAAACTACCCTCCGGTGTCTGACGATAAAAATAACCGGGAACGGTACGCTCGAAATTGCTCCCTTCGGTCACTGCCGTATGATTATACACCACATCCATCACCACACGGATACCTGCCTGATGCAGCGCCATCACCATTTGTTTAAATTCGCGGATACGAACCTCCGGAGCATACGGGTCGGTCGAATAAGAACCATCTGGCACATTATAATTCTTCGGGTCATATCCCCAATTGTACTGAGGAGTATCCAGCTTCGTTTCGTCCACTGATGAATAATCAAACGAAGGCAAAATATGAACATGTGTTACACCCAGCTCTTTCAGATGGTCGATGCCTGTTTTCTGCCCGCGAGCCGTTTTTGTCCCATTCTCCGTCAGAGCCAAAAACTTGCCTCGGTGGTCGATTCCCGATAAAGAATCGATGGAAAAATCCCGGTGATGCATCTCATAAAGGACAATATCAGCAAAGCTTTTCAATTCAGGACGCTTATCCTGCTCCCATCCTTCCGGATCGGTTGCACTCAAATCTATCACTGCGGCCCGGTCGCCATTGACACCTACAGCTTTTGCCCATACGCCCGGAGTATCACCCAGCCAGTTTCCGTTTACCTTTACATCAAAAGTATAAAATTTCCCGATTAAATCCTGTGCCACAGCCGTACGCCACAAACCGTTTTCTGCCGACTTCATCGGCAATACCTGAACAGGCTCCCCTCCGGTTCCTTCGTCATATAGCTTTACATTCACTTCTTCTGCCGAAGGAGCCCAAAGAGCAAATTCTGTAGATTCGGGAGAATAAGCCATTTCTATCCAATCTCCTTCCACAATCGGATAATCTTCATACAAAGCATAATCACGCTGAACGGGCTGACAGCCCATTGCCACCAGCAACGGCAAAGCTAACAAATGTCTGAACTTCATGGTATTTACATTTAATGTTTATAAAAAAGAAGAATTTTCTTCAAAAGTATCTCTTTCTGACATATACCTGTTTCTATTGAAAAAAAATAGAAGCTTTCCCAAACATTATCTTACTGATAATCAAAAGATAGCCCGAGTGTTTCCAAACGTTTTATAGAACTTTCCAAAGAATGCCCTTATACGATAAAAGAGGACAATAAAGGCCTGCTACCAGCGGCTTTCACCCAATATTATACTACAACAATATTATATTTTGAGCACCATAAAACCAGCCTACAGATACCTGTAAAGGCATTTTAAACTTATATTTATTTATATTTTTGTTTTGTAGCACAAATGTCATGGGTCAGCCTGACTATCTTTGCATAAATTTAATTCTAATACCATAACTATGATTATAACTTTTCGAATCCAGTATCACACCACATGGGGTGAAAGCCTATGTGTCTGCATTGATGAAAAAACCGTTGTAGAATTGTCTACTGCAGACGGTTATTGTTGGCAAGGACAAACCGACTATCATCCGGACACTCCTGCTACATTTATCACGTACCGTTATATAGTGCGCCGCGAAAATCATAACATCCGGCAAGAATTCGGCATGCTTCCTCATACGCTCTATCTGTCTGCTGGGGATGACAGCTGCTATTTGGTGCAAGACAATTGGCGCGACCTTCCATCGGCATCCTACCGGTTCAGTTCAGCCTTTTGCAATGCGAACACATGCCAGCCGACAGACACAATACCTCAAATTTCATGTAACACACGCATCGTTTTCCGTGTCCTTTGCCCTCTAAACAAAAAGAAGGAAGGAGTACTGGGCATTACAGGCAACTGCAATGTGTTAGGCAACTGGGGAAAAACAGCTTTATTGTGTATGTTCGAAATTCAGCCCAACGTATGGCAACTGACATTGGATGCAGCAACACTACCTCCCAGCTTCGAATACAAATATGCAATTGTCAATCCGGAAAACGGAACGGTCATTGAATGGGAAGCGCATGACAACCGTCGTATGACTCCCCCATCCCTGCAACCCGGGGAAACCTATATCGCACCGGAAGAAGAGATATTCTTCGCCAGCGAAAAATACAAAGTAGCAGGAAGCGCTATCCCTGTATTCTCCCTCCGCTCGGAAGGCAGCTATGGTGTAGGCGACTTCGGCGACTTAAAGACATTCATCCGCTGGGCAGCCGATACACACCAACATGCAGTACAGGTACTTCCGATTAACGATACGACCATGACAGGCACATGGACCGACTCTTATCCGTACAGTAGCATTTCGATTTACGCGTTTCATCCCATGTATGTCGACCTGCGTCAGCTTCCTTCCTTGCAAGACAAAGAAGCAGCCGCAACGTTCGAACAAAAACGAACCGAGCTTAATGCCCTGCCCCAGGTTGACTATGAAGCCGTTAACCAATGGAAGCGTGCTTATCTGAAAGCCGTATTCCAGCAAGAGCAAGAAAGCATTCTTTCTTCTGAAGGCTATCAGGCTTTCTTTCAGGAAAATGCCGAATGGCTACGTCCATACGCCGCTTTCTGCTATTTGCGCGACCATTTCCATACCCCCGACTTCCACCAATGGCAAGCATACAGCACATACCAGCCTGAATTTGCCGAGCAATTATGTGCGCCTGAGAATGAAGCTTATCCCGAGACCTCGTTCCACTGCTTCGTTCAGTACCTGCTTCATATCCAACTGCTTGATGCATGCAACTACGGGCGCGAGCAAGGCGTCATCGTCAAAGGAGACATTCCTATCGGCATCAGCCGCACCAGCGTAGAAGCCTGGATAGAGCCATATTATTTCAACATGAACGGACAAGCCGGCGCACCGCCCGATGCTTTTTCTACCAAAGGACAGAACTGGGGTATGCCGACCTATAACTGGAAGGTCATGGAAAAAGACAACTACCAATGGTGGCAACGCCGTTTCCGTAAAATGGCTGACTATTTTACCGCTTACCGTATCGACCATATCTTGGGATTCTTCCGCATTTGGGAAATCCCGACCCATTCCGTACACGGGCTTTTGGGACAGTTTGTACCTGCATTGCCCATGAGCACAGAAGAAATCGAAAGCTACGGACTGCATTTCCAGAAAGAGTTCATGACCCGTCCGTTCATTAACGACGCCATGCTCGACAGCATGTTTGGAGAAAAAAGTCAAGAAGTCCGGAATACCTTCGTGCAACATTCGCACCACGATATCTATACCCTGCGTCCAGAGTTTGACACTCAACGGAAAATAGAGAGCTACTTTGCCCGGCAGGAAAATCCGGATAACGACCTGAAAGAGGGGCTGTATGCATTGGTCAGCAACGTATTGTTTATACCAGACCGCGACAATCCGGAAATGTACCATCCGCGTATCGCCGTACAAAACGATTTCATCTATACCCGGTTGAGCCAACAAGAGAAAGATGCTTTCAACCGTCTGTACAACGATTATTATTACCGCCGCCACAACGAATTCTGGTATCAGGAAGCCATGAAAAAGCTGCCTATCCTTACACAATCCACCTCCATGCTGGTGTGTGGCGAAGATTTAGGTATGGTTCCCGACTGTGTGCCCTGGGTTATGGAACAGCTTCAGATTCTTTCGCTCGAAATCCAACGGATGCCCAAGAATCCGGAAGACGAGTTCGGACATGTATATGCCTATCCGTTCCGGTCGGTCTGCACCATCGGCACACACGACATGTCAACCTTCCGGGGCTGGTGGGAAGAAGACCGGGACGTAGCCTCGCGCTTCTTCTATCATGAACTGGGACATTGGGGCGAACTGCCCGAACATGCACCGGGCTGGCTCTGCGAAGACGTTATCCGCCGGCATCTGTACAGCCCTTCCATGCTGTGCATCCTGACGTGGCAAGACTGGACATCTATGGACGAAACCTTGCGCAATCCCGACATTGCCATCGAACGGATAAACGTACCTGCCAACCCGAAACATTACTGGCGCTGGCGCATGCACATGTCCTTAGAAAGCCTGATGAAACAAGACGCATTCAATGACAAAATCCGCCGGATGATAGACGAAAGCGGAAGATAACGCATCATTAACTCATACCAATCAGAAATTAAAGGGGAGTTATAAGGAGTTATCGTCCGCCCGACGGACTGGGAGTTAGAAGCCCATACCTTTTGTTCCGGTTTCAGAAGAAAGAGTATTGGCATTTAACTCCTGAACGAAGTGATAACTCCTGTGAAACATAACTACATTTAACTCCTGATTCGCATGACTTACATATAAAGACCATGAAAGAAATACCTAACCTAAGTTTTTGGAAACTATGGAACATTAGTTTCGGTTTTTTCGGCGTACAGATAGCTTATGCCCTTCAAAGCGCAAATATCAGCCGTATCTTCTCCACCTTGGGGGCAGACCCGCATAGCCTGAGCTACTTTTGGATATTGCCTCCCTTGGCAGGCATTATCGTACAGCCCCTTATCGGCATGTTCAGCGACCGTACGTGGTGCCGTTTCGGAAGGCGTATCCCTTATCTGTTTATCGGAGCGCTCATCGCTGTATTGGTAATGTGCATGTTGCCCAATGCCGGAAGTTTCGGGATGAGCGTATCAGAAGCGATGATATTCGGACTTGTGTCGCTTATGCTGCTCGACACCTCCATCAATATAGCCATGCAGCCGTTTAAAATGATGGTCGGCGACATGGTAAACGAAAAACAGAAAGGGCTGGCTTACGCTATCCAAAGCTTCCTGTGCAATGCCGGAAGCCTTGCCGGTTATCTTTTCCCCTTTATTTTTGCAGCCATCGGCATCAGCAACATTGCGCCCAAAGGCGTAATCCCCGATTCGGTTATCTATTCGTTCTATGTAGGAGCCGCTATCCTGATATTATGCGTCATCTACACCACAATAAAGGTAAAAGAATATCCGCCCCAGCTCTATGCCGAATATCATGGCATCACCAACAACGAAAAAGAAGAAAAGGTAAATGTATTCAAGCTATTGGCGAATGCGCCGAAAGCCTTTTGGACAGTAGGCTTGGTGCAATTCTTCTGCTGGGCCGCCTTCATGTTCATGTGGACTTATACCAACGGAACGGTAGCTGCCAATGTATTCGGCACTCCTTCGGTAGAAATCGTAAAAGACGGAGTCACCTCCTTGGTGCTCAATACCCAATCGCCCGAATACCAGAACGCCAGCAATTGGGTAGGCATCCTCTTTGCCGTACAGGCAATCGGCTCGGTAATCTGGGCTGCGATATTGCCTTCGTTTAAAAACCGCAAACTGGTTTACTCGCTTAGCCTGATACTGGGAGGAATCGGCTTTATTTCGACATTCTTTATCCATAACCAATATACCCTGTTTGTATCATTCTTGCTCATCGGTTGCGCCTGGACTGCGATGCTGGCTCTGCCCTTCACCATCCTGACCAATTCTTTAAGCGGCGGACACATGGGAACGTATTTAGGTTTGTTCAACGGGACAATCTGTGTCCCTCAAATCGTAGCCGCTGCTACAGGCGGACAAATCCTCCACCTTTTCACCCGTGAAGGAAGTGTCCCTCCCGAAGTGAACATGCTGGTGCTGGCAGGTATCTTGCTGATTATCGGCGCCTGCTGTGTAGGCATTATCAAGGAAAAGAAATGAGATAAAAAACGTGACCGCCTGCAAGTGCTGACGCAAGCGGTTACATCGGCTGACACAGCCGCCTGTGAGGACCAACGCAGGCGGTTGCGTCAGCCGATTTTTTCTCCTGTATATCATCTGCCTACAATGGCAGCATCAGAGGAGTGAAGTACAGTCGCATAAGCCCCCTTCTCCGTAATATCCGTATAAGCCAATCCTATCGAACGGCATTCTTGTTTCAGCCGCTCCCGATAAGCATCGCTCAACGAACCATCGAATATCACATAATTAATCTGAAACAGTTCACTCAGTCCTGCCATAGTGCCGCTAAAGCCTTTGCAGACATACACATAATCAATGGCAAGGCGCTCGCTGGACAGCTTGTTTTTCCACCTGCCGTCATTTGCCAACGCCACTTGCAAGTTCTGAATCCGGTACAGGTTCGTTTCGGAAACCAGTTGCGAAACATTCCTTTCCCGCTTGGTATAAATCCCGGCACGCGTGAAATACAAATAGTCAGCGGCAGGAGCCATGCATTCGAAAAGCAGCATACCCAAAAACAAATTCGTACAACACAAAACCCCTATCAACCGGCGGGCAGACCGGCGTGACAGATACAACAGAAAACTTATCAAAGACAAGGCAAACACCCCAGCCTGCACCGGAGATAAATAAACAGAGGTAATTTGAGAGCCAGACAAGCCTTGCACCCACTCCATGATTCCGTTCAATAACTCAACCGATAAACCCAAGACTTTTACGAGCCAAGGCACCGCCCCGAAAAGCAGACAGACCAATGCCAGACCTAAAATAACGATAGATAAAGGGGTTACTACCAGATTGGCAAGCAAGAAATACGTAGGGAACGTGCCGAAATAACACAAAATGAAAGGCAAAGTCCCCAATTGGGCAGCCATAGTCAACGCCATAGACTTCCAAAGCCAATTAAGCGGTTTCCAACGGAAATGAAACAGCCTTTCGATAAACGGATATATCAACAGAAGGGAAAGTACCGCGACAAAAGACAACTGAAAACTGACGTCGAACAAATACAAGGGCTGGTATACCAACATCAGGAAAGCCGCCAGCGATACCGAAGAAACACCTAAAAACCGGCTTTCGGTAAAAATCGACGCCGCGACACACAAGGAATACATGACAACCGCCCGAATCACGGAAGGACTTAAACCGGAAAGAAAAGCGAAACTCCACAGGAAAACCACAATCAAAAAACCGGTTATCCACCTACCGCCCGGCACATAGCGCAACGGATAAAGCAGCCAAGACAGAATGAGGGCAAGGATGACAACGTGCATGCCCGAAAGGGCTAAAATGTGGCTTGTTCCCGCCGCGGTATAGCTGTCTTTCAGTTCACGGGTCAGTTCACTCTTATCGCCAACCGTCAAGGCAGACACTACTGCCTGCACATCATCCTTCAATCCCCATAAACGATAAGTCTCTATAATCTTTTCGCGATATAACAAGGCCTTCTGCCTGAAAGAAAGCGCACCGGCATTATCCAACCTTTGCCAACATCCGGTAAAAGCTACCGCCGTACCTCCGATACCCTGCCGTTCCAAATACAAGCCATAATCAAATCCGGAAAAATCCGCATCCGAAACGGGACGGCTGATATTTGCCTCAAAACAAAGCCGGTCACCGCATGCCAATTCACCTTGCAGGGAATCGGGCATCCAATACAACATGACTTTCCGCCTCACCGGATACCAAATACTATCGGAAACGCTTCTTCCCTGCTCCACTTCTACTACAGCCTGCATGGTTTTGGTTTTCGGATGGGGCACGTCAAGGATGGTCCCTACATAAACATTACGCCCTTCAGCCCAGTCAAAACGCACCGCTTCGCGATTTATCAGATACAAAATGCCTCCCGACAAAGCGGCAGCAAGATAAGCCATACATCCGAAAAGCATACGCCAACGATAACGGCTTAACGGATAACACACGACGGCACCCAGAAAAGCAATGCCCCATGCCCCTACAAGCCACATCAAACAAGCCGAATCCGGAAAGAACCAATCGGATAAAACAATTCCGACAGCCAACACAACGGTCAACCGGAATAACGGATAAGATAGAATATGAGCTAACAACTCAGCGTCCTAACATTTTCAAGCGGTGAATCATCTCTCCCATATCCGGCGCTTTAAATACAGCGCTTCCTGTAACCAACACATCGGTTCCAGCCTCAACCAGACGCGCTCCCGTATCCAAATTTACACCACCGTCCACTTCTATCAGCGCAGATGAGCCTGTACGCTCTATCAGTTCACGCAAAACACGGACCTTACCAATAGTATGCTCAATAAACTTCTGCCCGCCGAACCCAGGATTCACCCCCATCAGCAAAACCATATCGACATCTCTGATAATATCTTCCAGCATCGATACCGGCGTAGAAGGATTTAAAGTCACGCCAGCCTTCATTCCTGCATCTTTAATCTGTTGTACGACCCGATGCAAATGCACACACGCCTCATAATGCACATTCATCATCATTGTCCCCAAATCTTTTACTTCATGAATGAATTTCTCGGGCTGTACAATCATCAGATGCACATCAAGCGGTTTTTCTGAAAGCTTTGATACATATTTTAATACAGGGAATCCAAAAGAGATATTCGGAACAAACACACCGTCCATGATATCAATATGGAGCCAGTCTGCTTCACTGTTATTTATTTTTTCAAGTTCACGTTCCAAATTGCCGAAATTTGCAGCTAAAAGCGAAGGAGATATTATCAATTCTTTTTTCATGACCATGCCGTTACTATAAATGGATAACAAACATACATAAAAACATCCATATATCAAAAATGTTTCCCAGAAACTTTACTTTCCAAAGCTAAAACGCAACCCTACCTGAAGATTAAAGTTAAACGGATGTTCTTTCCGAATTGTTTCTACCCCGCTATTATCATCAAAATAATAAACAATACCCGGTTCGGCATATAAACCGAGCTGCTTGGTGAAATTGACCTGTACGCCTGCCGATGCAGATACAGACCATTGCAACGCATCAATATCCAGCGAATGATGTTCAGCTTCATGCGTAGACATACCATTGACATACACGACATCTTGATTTGCCGAAACGCATTTCTCTACCATTCCTCCGGCTGAAGCATAAAGAGATACCCAACGGCTATCATACAACGAACGGTGAAGCTTCAATGGAATGCCGATATAATGCAACTTTTGTTCCTCTTCCAGATACGTTCCTGAACCGGAACGCAAATCTGAAGCAAGCATGGTATAAGTCAATCCCGTTTCAACAGCCCAATGCGGAGTGAAATTCCATTTAACAGAAGCCCCTACCGTGACCGGCATCTTGTGATGAATTTCTGTTTTCGAAACCTGGTCACGGTTATTCAACAAGACCTGAGTATAAGCCTGTCCGCCTTCACCAGAAATCGAAACCATATCCGATACTGTGGTTTGTAAAGACTGCCCCCTGCTCAACTGTCCTAATCCATTAAACGAATTGGATGAACTGTAAGGTGTATTGCCCGCATTAATGCCTACAGACCACGCATTGGACTTCCGTGTCCTTTTCCCGAACTCCATATCCTGATTACGCTGCATCCGTTCACGGTCTGCCTGATAGAAAGATTGATATGAAACAGGCGGTTCTTTCGCACGGCTTTGTACATTCTCTGCCGAAGGTTCCTCTGCCTCATCTTCCCTTACTTCTTCGGTTTGCACTTCCATACGCTGAAGCAATGCCGGTTGGATCCGCTTCATTTCAGGCTCCGAAGCCAAAGCCAATAAAGACTTTTCGGGCATGACCTTCAGAACAGGCATCTCCGCAACGGAAGGCACTGGCTTTTCATCAGGCACTGCAAAATGATTTTTCTTTTCCGCCAAAGAAGACTCAAGATGCAAGGCATCGTCTGAAAATGGCCGCATTAACCAAACGGTCAAAAAAGAAACCGCAACAACTAATACAGCCGCCGCTACCGCAAAACGTCGGGTTCTCCACATCGGAATCACCCGAGGAGCAGATATTTCCGATTCCATCCTTTCCCATAATCCTTCTGGCAAAGGCTCGGAATACCCTTCCATTTTATCGCGCAGGCGCATTGCCCATTTATCTTTGTCTTTCATCTTGTCAACTCCTTATTTCTATATTCATTAATTTTTTTCATAAGCAAACTCTTTGCCCGATAAAATTGGGAAGACGAGGTGCGTTCTGATATCCCTAACATCGAAGCAATCTCCTTATGGCTTTTATCTTCAAATACATATAAATTAAATATGGTCCGATAACCGTCCGGCAACTCACTTATCATCCGCATCAATACAGATTGAGGCAACCCGTCAAATCCGGTATCCTCCGTATCGGGCATATCCGGTATTTCATCCAACAATACTTCTTGCTGGGCCTGAGCGTTCCGTTTCCTTAAAAAGCCTAACGCCTCATTAACCATAACCCGTGAAAGCCACGCCTTAAGTGAGCCCTCTCCTTGATAAGTGAATTGTTTAATTGATTCAAAGATATGTAAAAATCCGTCGTGCAGCACATCCTCTGCTTCCTCACGATTACCTGTATAGCGAAGACAAATAGCCATCAGTACACCGCCATACCGCTCGTAGAGCATACGACGTGCATTCATGTCCTCTTGCTTACACCGAAGCGAAAGTTCATTCTCTGATATATCTGCCTTTGACTGCATTTCACTTATAAAATGAAGACATGTTCCAAATACTGCATCCCAAGGACAAAAAAGTCAGTTAAAATGTTTTAACAATATCAGATGCAGTAAATCATTGTTCTTCTCATTTAAGCTACAAAAGAACAAATAAAATAAGAATTTAATATGAAAACAATCCATTATTTATACGCGACCTGTTTGCTTTTTGCACTTATGCCGGCATTTTCTTCGTGTACTTTAGATGCGGACGATGATTTGGCTAACTTAGAAAGCAATGTAGGCGCAGGCACATTTTCTACTCTTGGAACTGTCATGATGGACAATCAAGGCATAACGATAGAGTCTGACTTATACGGCAACCTTATCCCCGAAAATCCGGAAACCATATCGTCTATTGACGCAGATTCTACCGGACAACGCATATTGGCAGGATTCATCTTCTTGAATAATCCTACAGACCAATCCTCTCTGGAAGGACATTACATCCGCATCGTCGATTTGCTTTACAAAGTCAACACGCTTCCGGCATCCGATTTGCGCACCTTGCCTGAAGATAATTTCGGAAACGACCCCTTACAGATTACCGATGTGTCCATCAGCAAAAAACACCTCAATATCCAATATGTCTACGAAGGGAGCAAACATATACAACATGGGGTTAATCTGGTACTGACCAATCAAAGCGAACTGAACGCCAACGGATTACTCCCTGTAGAGTTCAGGCACGACGCTTACAATGATTCCCCCGACCAAAGCATGGAGTCTATCGTATCATTCACCTTAGAAAGCATTGCCGAATGCCAGTCTGCCGACTTTAAAGGTTTCCGCATTATCTACAATAGCGGAGCCAATAGCCAGGCGGAATGGAGAGTCTTTGTAAAATGAAGGATGAAGAATTAAGAATGAAGAATAAGCGGATATAACTTGATTCTTCATTCTTAATTCTTCATCCTTCATTTTACAATCGCTTTCTCCGAATGACGGTACCCGCGCAGAAAGTCAGCCACGTTCATCCGCTTCTTTCCGGCAAACTGAATTGATAACAAATGTACAAAACCATCAGTAGAAGCGACCTTAAAATACGTTTTCTTATCGGTCACAATTGTCCCCGGAGCCAACGCATGTTCCGCAAACTCCTTTCCCGCTTCATATATTTTCATGACAACAGGAGCGGAATCTGGTTCACACAATTCAGTCCATGCCGCAGGATAAGGTGATAAGCCGCGGATGAAATCATAAACCGGCTTTACTCCTTTTGTCCAATCAATGCGGCACATATCCTTGAAGATTTTCGGAGCCGGATGTAAAACGCCTGTGCTTGAAAGCGTTTCCTGAGGGATGGTCCTGACATTCCCCGCAAGAATCGAATCGACCGTTTTTAGTACCAAATCACCTCCCAACATCATCAGACGGTCGTAGACAACACCTACATTATCAGTATCAGCTATCGGCACACGCACTTGGTCGATTATTTCTCCCGTATCAATCTCATGCTTCAAAAAGAATGTCGTAATACCCGTTTCAGTCTCACCATTGATTACTGCCCAATTGATTGGGGCGGCTCCACGGTATTGAGGCAAGAGCGAAGCATGAAGGTTGAATGTACCTAAACGGGGCATCCGCCAAACGACTTCGGGCAACATGCGGAAAGCAACCACTATCTGAAGGTCTGCCTGCAAGGCACGCAATTCTTCCAGAAAACGTTCATCCTTCAATTTTTCCGGCTGAAGTATCTTCAGTCCTTGAGATACAGCATATTCCTTTACCGGGCTGGGCTGAAGCACGCTTCCATGACGCCCCATCGGCTTATCGGGCATCGTAATAACCCCTACGACATTATATCCGCCTTCTACCAATCTCTTCAAACTCTCTACGGCGAACTCTGGAGTTCCCATATATACAATACGCAAGTCTTTCTTTTCCATATTCTTTTTTTTATGTTTTTCTCTCACCACAGATTACTCAGGTTAAAACAATTCGTATCATCTGTGCAATCCGAGGTGAACTTCAATCAATCTTTTATTCCGCCGAAAGGTCCACCAATACCTGCCGGTAGGTGTTCAGCATCTTCGATTTCGAGACAAAGCCCAAATAACGGTTTTCCTCATCCACTACAGGCAGGTTCCAAGCCTTCGTTGTATCGAACTTCTTCATCACTTCTTCCATCGAGTCGGTCTTTACAATCCGCGCTTTCGGCTCCTTCATGAAACCTTCCACCCGATAGCGGTGATACAACTCCTGACGGAAAATAATGGTACGGATATCATCCAGTTCCACGATGCCTATCAGTTCATCGTTCACATCCACTACGGGGAAAAGATTCCGGCTCGACTTGGATATGGTCTTCACCATTTCTCCCAAATCCATGTCGGGACGCACTTTCAGGAAATCGTTCTCCACGATGCTTTCGATGTTCATCAAGGTCAGCACCGCCTTGTCTTTATGGTGCGTAATCAGTTCGCCTTTCTTTGCCAAACGCATGGAATAAATGCTATGCGGCTCGAAAACGATAATCGTCAGGTAAGCGCATACCGATACAATCATCAACGGAAGGAACAAGCCGTATCCTCCGGTAAGTTCGGCTATCAGGAAAACACCGGTCAACGGGGCATGCATGACGCCCGACATCAGCCCCGCCATGCCCATCAAAGCAAAGTTCTTTTCAGGGACGTAGGTGTCGCCGATATGGAACTCATTGCATACATACGAAAAGACAAATCCGGCAATACACCCTAAGAACAAGCTCGGAGCAAAGATTCCGCCACACCCGCCTCCTCCATTGGTAGCACTCGAAGCGAATACCTTAAACAAAATAATCAGGAGCAAATAAGGCACAAGCAAATGCGTATTGCCGTAGAAAAGCGAATTGTTCATTACGGTATCCCATTCGTACTCGGTGGTCCCATTGAGCAAGAGCGAAATCGTATCATACCCTTCACCATAAAGCGGGGGGAAAAGGAATATCAGGATGCTCAGCATCGTCCCGCCTATCGCAAACTTGATGTACGGATTGGAATAACGCCGGAAAATATTTTCTATCCAGTTCATGGCACGGGTGAAATACCATGCCACCAGCCCACAGAAGATTCCCAACGCTATGGCATGCGGAATGCGTTCCAGCGAAAACGGATAGTCTAAATGAAACTGGAACATCGCCTCCGTACCCGTAAGCAGATAAGAAACCGAAGCCGCCGTAACGCTGGTAATCAGCAAAGGAAGCAAAGAAGCCATCGTAAGGTCTATCATCAGCACTTCCAGCGTAAACACCAGCCCGGCGATAGGAGCCTTGAAGATGCCCGAAACCGCCCCCGCGGCTCCGCATCCCACTAAAAGCATCAAGGTCTTATGGTCCAAGCGGAACAGGCTTCCCAAATTGGAACCGATAGCCGAACCGGTCAAGACAATGGGCGCCTCCGCTCCTACCGAACCTCCAAAGCCGATGGTGATGCCCGAAGCGCAAACCGAAGACCAGATGTTGTGCCGCTTGATGCGGCTCTGCTTGCGCGAGATGGCATAAAGGATTTTAGTCACACCGTGGCTGATATCATCGCGCACCACTTTCCGGATGAACAAACCCGTTATGAAAATACCTACTACGGGATAAACCAAATACAGCCAGTTGGCACCCATCGGGTCGAACCGGTTGGTCAGGAACTCCTTAATGTATTCTACCAAGAACTTCAACACATACGCCGCCAGCGCCGTGAACACGCCCACCAGCAAGCTCAGCATCAATATGAATTGTTTATCCTTGATGTGCTTTTCGCGCCATGCGATGAAATGCTGAAGCACATCAAACCTTTCTTCAGAAATCTTCATGTCCAGTCTAATTTATAACCGTCCAAAAACGGACTCAGTTGCATTGCCCTGCGCACCTGCCTTCATAAGCATACGGATATAGTCCCGCACGCCAACGCAACTATATGCATTTGAAACTACACTTACTCGCGGATGATTTTCACCTCTCCGCCTTTGCCCAACTTGATGATACTGGAGGGCTTGGGATGCCCCGTTTCTTCCCTCCGGAAATCGACAATGTAATCGACCGCACTCTTTATCTCCTCGCTTATCTCGCTAAAGACCGCCGGAGAAGGCTCGCCGCTGATATTGGCGGAAGTAGACACAATCGCCTTGCGGAAACGGAAGCAAAGCTCTTTCGAAAACGCCTCATTGGTGACCCGTATGCCTACACTCCCGTCTTCAGCCAACAGATTAGGAGCCAAATTGCGCGCCCCGTCATAAATGATGGTCAAAGGCTTGGTAGTCAGTTCTATCAAGTCCCATGCCACGGAGGGAACATCCTGTACATAATAATCCACTTTCACCGGGCTGTCCACCAGCACAAGCATCGCCTTGCTATCGGCGCGGCGCTTGATTTCATACACCCGCTTTACGGCTTCTTCATTCGTAGCATCGCACCCGATGCCCCATACGGTGTCAGTGGGATAAAGGATTACGCCCCCTTTATTCATGACCTCGCATGCGTTCTTGATTTCTTCTTTCATCATAATACCTATTTATATTTAATGAACACAGAGGCACAGAGACACAGAGTTCTTTATTTTTAAGAAAGACAAAGCATGAAATACCTTTCTCCGTGCCTTTGTGTCTCTGTGTTCCATACATCTGTTTCATAAGAAACGCACAAAAGTACAAAACTTTCATTAAATTTGCACGAAGAAAGCTTTACTTTATGAATACAGAGCGAAAAATCATCCACATCGACATGGATGCCTTCTATGCATCGGTCGAACAGCGCGACCATCCCGAGCTGAAAGGGAAACCCGTTGCCGTGGGACATGCCGAAAAGCGGGGCGTAGTAGCCGCGGCAAGCTACGAAGCGCGCAAATTCGGGGTGCGCTCAGCCATGTCATCGGTGAAAGCACTCAAGCTATGCCCCCAACTGCACTTTGTAGAAGGGCGTATGGAAGTATACAAAGAGGTTTCAGGTCAAATACATGAAATCTTCCATCGATATACCGACCTTATCGAACCTATCTCACTGGACGAAGCCTTTCTCGACGTCACCCATAATAAAAAAGGTATAGAACTGGCGGTAGACATCGCCCGCGAAATCAAGCGAAGCATCCGCGAAGAGCTGCACCTGATTGCTTCCGCCGGTATATCCTATAATAAGTTCCTCGCCAAGATTGCCTCCGACTACCGGAAACCGGACGGGCTTTGCACGATACATCCCGCACAAGCCCAAACCTTTATAGACCGTTTGCCCATCGAATCCTTTTGGGGAGTAGGGCCTGTCACCGCACAAAAGATGCATACACTGGGCATTTACAACGGGAAAACACTTCGGGAATGTTCGCTCGACATGCTGGTGCGCCAATTCGGGAAAGCCGGTCAAATCTATTACAATTTTGCGCGCGGTATCGATGAAAGGCCCGTGGAACCGGTCCGTATCCGCAAGTCTATCGGATGCGAGCATACGCTTGAGAAAGACATTTCGACCACATCCTCCGCCATCATCGAACTATACCACGTGGCATGCGAACTATGCGAGCGTCTGGAGCGGAAAGAATTCAAGGGAACCACCCTCACCCTGAAAGTAAAGTTCCATGATTTCACCCAAATCACCCGGAGCATCAGCACGGACAAAACGCTCCGCATCCTGAAAGACATCCTTCCGCTTGCCAAGCAATTGCTCTCGGGGGTGGACTATCAAAACCATCCCATCCGCCTGCTGGGGCTTTCCGTATCGAATCCGAAAGAAGAAAATCCGGAAGAGCTTTTGCACCAACCCGCCCAATGGGTCCAGCTCAAATTGAAGTTCAAAGATTAAAAACAGTCATCCTTGCTACAAATATGTTTAATTTTCATTAAAGAGAAGATACTTATATCAATATTTTTTCTTACCTTTGTTCCCAAATCGGTGTTTAATAATGAGACAATTAAAAATTACCAAAAGTATCACTAACCGAGAGAGCGCCTCTTTGGACAAATACCTGCAGGAAATCGGACGCGAAGACCTGATTACGGTAGAAGAAGAAGTAGAGCTCGCTCAGCGTATCCGCAAAGGCGATCGTGCAGCGTTAGAGAAACTTACACGTGCAAACCTGCGATTTGTAGTATCAGTAGCCAAACAGTATCAAAACCAAGGCTTAAGCCTTCCGGACCTGATTAACGAAGGAAACTTAGGCTTAATCAAGGCGGCAGAGAAGTTTGACGAAACCCGTGGCTTCAAATTCATCAGTTACGCCGTATGGTGGATTCGCCAATCCATCCTTCAGGCTTTGGCTGAACAAGCGCGCATCGTGCGGTTGCCACTAAACCAGGTGGGCTCGCTGAATAAAATCAGCAAAGCTTTCTCTAAATTCGAGCAAGAGAACGAACGCCGTCCGTCTCCAGAAGAGCTGGCAGACGAGTTGGACATTCCGGTCGACAAGATATCGGATACGCTGAAGGTTTCCGGACGCCACATCTCTGTAGACGCTCCTTTCGTAGAGGGCGAAGACAACAGCTTGTTGGACGTGCTGGTAAACGATGACTCACCCATGGCGGACCGTTCCTTGGTTAATGAATCACTTTCGAGGGAAATCGACAGAGCGCTTTCTACGTTAACCGACAGAGAGAAGGAGATTATCCAAATGTTTTTCGGTATAGGTACGCAAGAAATGACGTTAGAAGAAATTGGCGATAAATTTGGGCTGACACGCGAACGCGTACGCCAAATTAAGGAAAAAGCCATCAGAAGATTAAGACAAAATTCGCGCAGCAAGTTGCTCAAATCCTATTTAGGGTAAAACGTCGGTACCCATTTTAATGAAAAATGAAGAATTAAAAATGAAGAACAAGCAAACGTAACTTGATTCTTCATTCTTAATTCTTCATTTTTTTATGTTAATTTCTATACGGAAGGTTTCATATATTCCCGTAATTGCTTACTTTTGCTTCATAAAACTATAGATTTATGAAACAGTTCAAATTGCTTTGCTTTTTGCTTATCGCATCCCTGGTCATTCCGGTTCTTGCCAAATCGCCGAAGGACAAAAATAAATATGGTGTATACATTGCCGGAGTATCTGCCTCATTCTCGGACTCATTGGTATATTTTACAGACATTCAATATGTAGACAGTGCTTCTTTAAGCGATAACGGCCTGTTGATAGGCAGAGCCCAATACAGCATCCAATTAAAAGAATACTTAGAACAAAAGGAAAACGGGAAGAACCGTACTTGCTTTGTCTATTACAATAAGAAGAAAAAGAATCTGCAGAAAGAAATCAATAAGCTGAAAGAAAAATACCAGAAAGGGAATGCTTTGGTACTTATTGACGTAAATCCGGAATTCCAGTTTAAAAAAGCCATACAATACTGATTATGAAAAAACTGTTCCTATACATTGTTTCACTCTTCATCCTAGTGGGATGCTCGGACGAAATACCCGAACATGAACGCCCCGTACAGTCCAAACGGGCGATACTTGCTTATCTGATAGCCAACAACAACTTGGATACAGACATCATGAACAATGTAGTATGGATGTACGAAAGTCTGGCACAAAGCCAAGACTCTTGTTCGTTAGCCATTTATTACAAGCCGTCTTCAAGCAATAACTACATAGAAGAAGCCCAAATCCTGACATTCTTCACCGATGGACACGGACAGATAAACGGCCAGCCTGCATTAGAAGGAAGCGAGATGACAACAGGGAATGTCGTAGAACAAGCCTTGAAATACGCGGCAATTCCGGGTACCGCTACCGATACGGAAGTCATGCAGGCAAATTTGCAAGCCATGACAGATATTATCCCGGCAGAAAGCTACGGGCTGATTTTCGGTTCGCACGCCACCAGCTGGATGCCTGCTGAAGAAAATCCGTTTATTTCCACAAAATCATTCGGTCAGGATGGAAGCGCATACAATTCCATTAACATACCCGAGTTTGCCGATGTACTAGAAGCTAGCTTCCCCGGCAATCTTGATTTTGTCTTGTTTGATGCCTGCATGATGCAAACCGCCGAAGTTTGTTACGAACTACGAAATGCTACACATTATTGTATCGCATCCGTAATGGAGACGCCCACAGTGGGGTTCCCTTATCATCGCATCTTATCCGAGTTATATCAAGATGAAATCGACTTCAACCAAATATGCACAGATGTCATTTCGTTCAATAAAGAAATGGGGCTATGGGGAACATACGCCGCCGTTGATTGCACACAAATGGATGCTTTCGCTGCTTCTGTGCGAGAAGAAATTGCTTCAAAAGCTTCTTTGGTGGAAAATCTATCTTCCCATGCAATCCAACAATACGGAAGAAATCAATTCCGTTTTTTCTCTTTTGATATAGCAGACCTTATTCAACAACTGAATGAAGGTGTACTTCCTGATGCATTCCAACAAATTTTAAGCCAAACGATAATAGCTAAAAGCTGCATAGAAAGTGTAAACCGTCAAATCATAGGCGATTTTGACGAAGACAAGTATTGTGGCATGGGCATGTACATTCCCGATGCAGCAGACAACTCGGAGTGGAACGACTATTACCGTTCCGCCATTTCGTGGTACCAGACAGTATGGAGTGAATAAGGTTTACGACGCATAAGTGCAAAGGCGCGGAAACAATCAGGATTCTGATTCTTTCCGCGCCTTTTCCTTTTCAGAAAATCTGTAGCTTTGATTTCCTCCTGCCGGTTGGTAGGATTCTTCCAGATATTACACATCTGACAGCGCATCGGACAACGATATGTCAGGATAATGCTTGCGTCCGTCGGACGCGGAATGTTTGTACTTGACATTATAGAAAGTTTAATTTATGTTTATTATTTGATTTTTCTAATGATTTTATTCTACAGGAAACATAAATCAGATAAATATGCACTTTATAAAGAGCATATTTCCCACGATTATGCTCTTTATATAATAATTTTTACTATCTTTGCTTTCAAAGCAAAAATCAACATGGGAAAAAAAGTCATTCAAGAAATCATCTTGTGGCAACAAGATTTCATTCAAAACATAAAGTTGCAAAAACGCGACATAAAAATAGAACCTGCGGGAAACTACGTCCTCGTGGGGATGCGTCGTGCAGGAAAGACCTATATGCTTTACCAATATATCCAGCAATTGCTAAGTGAAGGGCATGACGTACATGAAATCTTGTTTGTCAATTTCGAGGATGAACGGATTACCGACATTAAAAAAGAAGACCTACACATTATTATTGACGCTTATCGTGAGCTGTTTGCACACGAACCGATAATTTTCCTCGACGAAATCCAAAACATTGACGGCTGGGAACATTTTGCCAGAAGGCTTGCCGATGAAGGTCGGCGTGTATTCATTACCGGCAGTAACGCGCACATGCTGAGCCGGGAGATAGCTTCCACGCTTGGAGGGCGGTTCCTAATCCAAGAGATTTGGCCTTTCGCTTTTTCCGAATACCTGCAATATAAAGGAGTGACACTTCAACCACATTGGCATCTCACGTCTCAAAAAGCGGAAGTGATTCGTCTGCTTGGCGATTATTTTCAATTCGGCGGATTGGCCGAATCCTTTTCTTTTTCCGATAAGCGTCTTTGGCTTACGTCGCTTTACCAGAAAGTGCTTTATTCGGATATCATTATCCGCAAAGGTATTCGTAACGAACGGAGTATGACGCTCCTCGTACGGAAACTTGCCGACAGCGTAATGCAGCCGACGGCTGTAAAGCGGCTTCAAAATATCCTGCAAGGTGATGGCACTAAAATAAACCGTAATACCATATCCACCTATTTGTCCTATTTAAAAGAAGCGTTTCTCTGCTTTTCCATATCAAACTTTACCGATGCCATTCCGCAACGGGAGGTGATGCGGAAACATTACTTCTATGACAATGGCATTTTGAATCTTTTTCTCATCAACCCTGAAAGCAAGCTGCTTGAAAACCTTGTGGCCATCTATTTGCTGCGTACATACGGCGAAGGGGTATTTTATTACAACCGGAATGTGGAAGTCGATTTTTATATACCTTCGGAGCAACTAGGCGTACAAGTATCATATAATATGATTGGTCAAGAAACCCGCGAACGTGAAATCTCCGCTTTAGTCAAGCTGAATGCGTTCAAACCCTTAAAGCGTTCGATCATTATTACTTATAATGAGGAAGATGTCGTTGTGATGGGCAATCAGAGGATCGAAATCATCCCGGTTTGGAGATGGATGCTGGAAGGGAATGAAGCTATTGAAAAGTTATAGAGAGGCGTGACATATACAGCACCACGTCTCCACATTTGGGTATGCGAAAAAGCGTTATAGCGATTGACGTGATGGCCTGGCCATATTTGAATGACATTGCGCATGGGAAACGCAAGCAGGCATAGACATGCGGGAAATCACCCGAAGAGAAAAAGGGCTTCGAAGAAGTCCAGGATAGCTTAACCGCATGTGGAAAGCCTCAAGGAGGTTTCCCGCTTGCGGATGATAGCGTTTCCTATACTCTACGCGGGGCCTCGAAGAGGTCCAACGCCAGCTCTAAGGCAAAGCATATTATAAACAAAACCACCTGGCCCTACACCTTATAATATATAACAGGTGTAGAGCCAGGTGGTATTTTATGGCGGAAAAACTATACCGTGCTGTTGCCGCTTACCTTCCCTTGTACATCTCCTCGTAGTACCGCTGGTAGTCGCCGCTGGTCACGTTGTCCATCCACGCCTGGTTGTCCAGGTACCAGCGCACGGTCTTCTCTATGCCTTCCTCGAACTGCAGGCTCGGTTCCCAGCCGAGTTCCCTCTGCAGCTTCCTTGAGTCAATGGCGTAGCGCATGTCGTGCCCCTTGCGGTCGGTCACGTAGGTTATCAAGTCCATGTCCTCTCCCTCCTGGCGGCCAAGCAGGCGGTCAACGGTCTTGATCACCACCTTGATGATGTCGATGTTCTTCCACTCGTTGAAGCCGCCGATGTTATAGGTGTCAGCTGTCTTGCCCTTGTGAAAGATGAGGTCTATCGCCCTCGCGTGTTCCTCCACGTAGAGCCAGTCCCTCACGTTCTCGCCCTTTCCGTAAACGGGCAGCGGCTTCTTGTGGCGGATGTTGTTGATGAACAGGGGGATGAGCTTTTCCGGGAACTGGTAAGGTCCGTAGTTGTTCGAGCAGTTAGTCACAATGGTCGGCATTCCATAGGTGTCGTGGAAAGCACGGACGAAGTGGTCTGAACTTGCCTTCGATGCCGAGTAAGGAGAGTGTGGGTTGTACTTCGTCTCCTCGGTGAAGAACTCCGTGCCGTAGGCGTGGTGGTGCTCCGAGCTGGCCTTCGTGGTGAAGGGAGACTCTATGCCCTCGGGATTGGTCAGTTCCAAAGCCCCGTAGACCTCGTCGGTGGAGATGTGGTAGAAGCGCTTGCCCTCGTAGCCCTCGGGCTTGCCTTCCCAATATTCCTTCGCGGCTTGCAACAATGTCAACGTGCCGATGACGTTGGTGTGGGCGAACGTGAACGGGTCTTTGATGCTTCTGTCCACGTGGCTCTCGGCGGCAAGGTGGATGATGCCGTCCACGCTGTACTTCTCCATCAACGCCTTCACCGTCCCGTAGTCGCAGATGTCCGCCTTTACGAAGGTATAGTTCTCCTTGCCCTCGATGTCCTTCAGGTTGGCGAGGTTGCCGGCGTACGTCAGCTTGTCGAGGTTAATGATACGGTATTCCGGGTATTTGTTCACGAACAATCGTACAACGTGTGAGCCTATAAATCCCGCTCCGCCCGTTATGATGATGTTTCTCTTGTATTCCATGATTTGTCCAAATATGCCTTTCTTAATTTGTTAAATTCAGAAATCCTAATACTCCAAGTTCTTCTGTAGCGTGTCCTCTTTTTCCACTAATATTGACATAAGATATTTTCCGTAGTCGTTCTTCAACATCGGCTGCGCCTCCTCCCGAAGCCTTTCCGCCGTTATCCATCCCTTTCGGTAGGCGATGCCCTCCAGGCAGGCGACCTTCAGTCCCTGACGTTTCTCCAATACCTCAATAAAAGTACTTGCTTCAGACAATGAATCGTGCGTACCCGTATCTAACCAGGCGAATCCCCTTGCCATCGTCTGCACCTTCAGCTCCCTGTCCTCCAAAAACCATTGGTTCACCGTGGTTATCTCCAGCTCACCCCGTGCCGAGGGCTTGATGTTCTTCGCGATGTTGACAACCTTGTTTGGGTAGAAATACAATCCCACCACGGCATAGTTGCTCTTCGGGTGCTCGGGCTTCTCCTCGATGCTCAGGCAGTTTCCGTCCTTGTCGAACTCCGCCACTCCGTAACGCTCCGGGTCGCTCACCCTGTAGCCGAACACAGTAGCCTTGCCGTTTTGTTCCGCGTCCACGACCGCCTGTCTCAGCATGTCGTTCAGTCCGGCCCCATAGAAGATGTTGTCACCCAACACGAGGCAGGCGCAATCATTCCCGATGAACTTCTCCCCGATGATGAACGCCTGCGCCAATCCGTCAGGAGCAGGCTGCTCGGCGTATTCAAATCGTACGCCAAATTGGCTGCCGTCACCCAACAGCCGCTTGAATCCCGGCAGGTCGTAAGGCGTGGAGATAATGAGTATCTCCCTGATGCCTGCCAGCATCAGCACCGAGATGGGATAGTAAATCATCGGCTTGTCGAAGATAGGTATCAGCTGCTTGCTGATTCCCTTGGTGATAGGGTACAACCGTGTGCCGCTGCCACCAGCCAATACAATACCTTTCATGGCAACTATAATTACCTCTAATTATCTATTATTAGTGCAAAACTCCACTATCAGTTTGGTAATCTTGTCAATCTCCATGTCCGACAATTCATAAAAGAGGGGCAATCTCAACAACGTGTCCGCATAGCGGTCACAATTCGGCAACTCTCTTCCGTCATGCTTGTTCTCATAATACTTGCTGCTATGCAACGGCAAGTAGTGGAAAGTCGTCTGCACGTCATTTTCTTTCAGGAATTTCATCAATGCCGTGCGATATTCCAAAGTAGGGCAAAGCAAGTAGAACATGTGGGCGTTATTGGTAGCGTAGTCTGGAATATAAGGCAATTTCACTTCTTTTCCTATCTTGCCGTTAAGTGCATTATGGTAACGTTCCCAAATATGCTTGCGCTTGCCCTGTATGTCGTCCAGTTGTTCCAGTTGCGCCCAAAGATAAGCGGCGTTGAACTCCGATGGCAGGAAAGAGGAGCCCATGTCCACCCAGCCATATTTGTTCACCATACCGCGGTAGAACTCTGCCCGATTGGTGCCTTTCTCCCATATAATCTCTGAACGGCGTGCGAAACGCTCGTCATTGATGACACACATACCTCCCTCGCCACTACTAATGTTCTTGGTCTCATGGAAAGAAAAAGCGCCCAAATGCCCTATGCTGCCCAAGGACCGACCTTTATAGTAGGAGTCTATACAATGGGCGGCATCCTCCACCACCAACAATTTGTGTTTATCGGCAAGCTTCATGATCTTGTCCATATCGCATGCTACGCCCGCATAATGCACTACGGCGATAACCTTGGTGTTCTTGTTGATTAAAGGCTCTATCTGTTCCGCCTCCATGTTTGGAGTTTGTTCGGAACTATCCGCGAACACGACTTTCGCTCCCTCGCGAAGAAAGGCCAAGGCCGTAGAGACAAAAGTGTAGGAAGGCACGATTACCTCATCACTGGGTTTCAAGTCACAAAGCATGGCGCACATCTCCAAGGCATCTGTACCGGACGTGGCAAGAAGACACTTCTTGAAGCCATACTTTTGTTCAAAGAAGGTATGGCACTTCTTCGTGAAATAACCATTGCCACTCATGGTCGTGGAATGGCATACTTGTTCTAGGTTCTTCAACTCTTTTCCAGAGAAGTAGGGTTTGTTAAATGGAATCATGATTTATGGATGTTAAAATGGTATATCAAAAAATATTAGGCTCAATAAAAAGCCTTTTGGTACGTTTCTTTAGAATATGGGAGACTTCAAAAGGCTATGGAAAACTCTGAGTGGGCATATCTCTGGCTTATTGGTCAAGACAATCGCCCTTGTTTTGTCCGTTTATTTTCGAGTCACGGGCAAGAAGGAACTTTAGTAGTTTGCCACCTCTGCCAAAGCTGTTTTGTAATAATCAAGCATTTTCTCTGCTTCGACATTTGAGTCAAACCCCGCTGCGGCTACCTCCTGGTTGTGACTTCTTCTCACGGGAATATTCTTTTTCACTATTGGGATGATTTTTTCCGCCCATGCGGCAGGCCCATCATCCAAGTCTATGAAATGTCCCAATTCGCATGCCATCGCCTCAGAAGTAACCATCGTGGAAAAGAATATGGGTAAGCCACAACTCTGACTTTCCAGTCCTACCACAGGCAATCCCTCATAGTGGGAGGGCAACAGGAAAGCGTCAAATGCATTGTAAAATTGCTGTATATCCTCGCGCCTCCCTAACCATGACATGGCGGATTCTATCCCTGTGGCCTTGATACGTTCCTTCATAGCCTCTTCCAAAGATCCCGCACCAATAATGACAAATTGAGCGTTCTGTTGCCGTTTGTAGATAGCGCTCATCACGTCTATCAGGAAAAGCGGGTTTTTCTGGTGCTCAAACCTCCCGATAAAGCCATATACCACTTTGTCTTCCCACCCAAACGTCTGACGGGTTTGCTTCCGCAACTCTGGTCTATAGGCATTAAACTCCGTGTTGATGGCCGTCTTGAAAATGGCTATCTTTCCTTTGTTGAAGGCTTTTTCCCCGAATTGAAAGATGCCACAATCCTTTCCACAGGCCATGTAGTGAGTGGCATAGAGATGGGAAAGTGGTCGCAACATATACTTCACATAAGTTTTCCACTCTCCCGGTGCCGCCATGGACAGCGACTCGGAAATCCTCACCTTGATGTTCGCCTTTTTAGCCGCGTACATCGGGAAGAGATTCATCATGCTGTTATAGGCATGCACCACGTCATACTTTTCCTTCTTGAACAGCTCATACAGGGCATTAGTATGCCCCAAGAGGTTCTTGAATGAGGGGACAATGACCACTCGTCCACCCAATGACTCTATTTCCTCTTTGGGAATGGCGTTGGAGTCATCATTGCATACTATATCCATCCGCACTTGGGACTTGTCTATATGGCGGAAATACTCCATGATGAGGTTTTTCTTTCCACCTGAAAGAATAGGTCCGCCTATTATCGCTATTTTTATCATGTCGTTTGAGTTTCTTGCTTTGTCTTTATTGCGTTGATTAAATAAGTGCTGGAAGTTCTCCTGAAATCAGAGACAGCTGTTTGGATTGCTATCCAATCACATGAGTCAGGAAGGGCTTTGTCTAGATCTGTGATAAGCCTGTCAATTAGCCCCAGCCTAGTCAACAAGGACGTAATACGAGTGTTGGTCGATAAAGAGGCTTTCTTGTTGAAACGTTTGAAAGTGTAAAATGGTCGTGAATATATAATGCTAAATACGGTTCCATGGAAAGAATCCGTGCAAACGCACTCAGAGTTTTTCACAAGATTTACGAAATCGGCGGGAGATACTTCCCATGGGGCGATATCCACGTAATTCTCATCAGCGGCGATATATTGGTCAAGGTGTAATAGTGCGACAATCTGCAAGCTTTTCTCCCTTGCGAGTCGCTTGACAAAATCACGTTGTTTTGGATTGTCGCCCATGAAATAACAAAATACGTATTTCCCTTTTATGAAAGGTTCTTCGTCCAAGATTTCATCCCATGCAGAAGCGTCGAGTAACATGGCGGGATCGCTTACTAGAGGAACATCTCTCCCAGTTAGTTCCTTGATTATCTTTTGCCCCGAGATTTCACGGGCACTTATGTAATTTATCCGTCTCAGGTAAGAGATATATTTCCCTTGATATTTTTGAGGAATGGCGCTAATACCGAAACTCGTGGCGTACGCTATTTTCCTGATAATGCCTGGAACCCAATTCAAGGTGTAATAATCTGCCATGACATTGGATGGTAACCACAACTGATCACTTCCCACTATTACGGCATTATACTCGTGCTTACAAGCCTCTGCCATCTCAGCCCAAGATTCGAAGGGGCGACTTGCTTTGAAATGATGCGTGCAAAAACTATCAAATGCAGCATCCCTCTTCGCCATTCCTTGTCTCAGTTTAGTGCAGAATCTCTGCCTTATCTTCTTCTCCACTAATTTACTTTTCTCCTTGACGATAGATATGTCGGACAGATTGTCCAAGAAATATCTACACTTACGCTTACGAATATCACCTTTTATGTTTTCGAAATTAATTACATCAGAGTCAATACCCTGTTTCCTCAGGAATCGTTGCGTGGCAAACGCTTGCAGCATGCCACCATAGTCATGGTAATCGTAGTTTACCACCAAAGCCACTTTCATATTCGTACAATATTTAGGGTTTTCTCAATAGTCTCTTTACAAATCTTTTTGATGCATTGTAAACTCCTAGCCTGAATGCGATATTTCGCAGAAGTGAATTAAGTCTCACCTTCAGCGTCACAGGAAACCATTTATGGATGAAGATATTGAAATCAAGATTTCGATAATCTTTAAAAAAAGCCTCTCTATGGACATTGGAAGGGACTGATGTCACCATTGCGATTTCATCTTTTATGAAATAATCTAAATCCATATATTCCTCTAATCTCACGCTTTTCTTGATGTCATTTAATACTTTTTCTCCCTTAGTGGAATGTACCAAAACTCGATTTGTTCCCCGATTGTCAAAATTCCTGGAGAACCGCTTAACATCATAGCAATCCCAAATCGTGAAATCTGATACCCGATACCTTTTTTTGAATTTGCAGTCATAGCATGAAGGGCGGACATTCATGTTGCTGAAGAATGATCGCATAAATGGTTCACTTTCAACCCCTTTGTGATAATCCAATCGTGGATTTTCATTGTACAAAGAAAAGGAAGTGTAATTATAGCCTGGTCTTTTCTCGCGGAATAAAACCTTCTTGAAAGTCCCACCTATTTTTCGATGCATATATTTCATGTAATCGGCGAACATTCCAGGACTGGGAACACCATAACAGACGACATCGATCAATAAGAGTTTTTCATAAGGTTTACGCAGGAAATGTATTAAGCCTTCTATTTGGCAAGGAGTGCCGCTCATTGCCACCCATCTTCCCACGTCAAGATATTGTTTTATCTCTTTATAAATATCCCCCAACTCGCTTTGTACGTACTTGCTGTTACGAAACTTTCCGAGTTCCTCCATAGTGGCTGCCGCGCAATGTTTCACCTTGCAGAAAGAATCATCAAAAGCCGCACCATATACGATTCCCCCTTGTTTGATAACCCATGTGGCTATCGCCGTGAAAGCTCCCCCTGAAGTACTTTCATGTCGAATCTTTTCATCCCTGGCCTGAAGGAGGTAACCATGTTGTGGCTTCTCCGCTTCTGGTTGTACATTAATGATTGGACAAGCCCTTTCACATACCCCACAATCTATACACTTGTTTTCATTGATTACCGGATAGACAAATCCTTCCTCGTCAAGGTACATAGATATTGCCCGCTTAGGGCAAATGTTGTAACAAGCCCAGCATCCACAACAATCTTTTTTGTTTTGTATGTGGATATGTTTTTTTACTTGCGAGTGATATGTTGATTTCGTATCCATGGGTTGCTACTTGTATAAAGTTGTCAATAACAGGTTATTTCGGAGACACTGCTTTAACCAGGCAATGGGTTGGAGCATGAAATACATTCTAAGTCGGATGAGCAGGAATGTTATTTTACGCAATTTGTCCATGCCTTCGACTTTTGCTTTCTTAACAGCTTCTTTATATAATGGATTCATTTCTATCACGTCCCTGTATTTTCTTATTCTCACCATAAGACCGTCCTTGTTTGCGGGGTGAAAATACGTATTCATGGCAATGGCTATCAAGACGTAGGCCACCCGCTGCAGTAAAGCCTCATGGAATTTCTCTGGACATGAGAAATTGCGGATGTCCTCAGCGATTAGATTATAACAATCCGCCAAATATAAGGTGTTTTTTTCATCTATCTTTTTTGTTATGGAGCTTGGATTATACAAGTAATGATAAGAATACATGTCTACAAACACGGCCCTCTTCGTGTAATAAAATGCACGAAGAGAAAATTCCACACCTTCAGACCCCTGCTTTAGCCTATCATCATGCTTTATGCCATACTTTTTCGCGAAACTGGTTTTTATGAGTTTGCAATAAGCTGTAGCTATGCCTGCCTTATATATTAATGTATGCAAAGCTAAGTCTTTGCATTCTTCGTCTTCGTACGATTTCTTTGAATCACGGCACTTCCACACACAATTTCCTTTTATAGACTTGTTGCCTACTTCTTGCACATGGTTCCAAAACAATATGTCTGCATTAGGATTCTTTTTTACGCTCTCCATTAATTTTTCGCACATATCAGAATCTACCCAATCATCACCATCTACGTACATGTGCCATTCCCCTGTCATGATATCATAACCAGCGTTGCGTGCCGACACTAATCCTCCATTCTCTTTGTGTATTACTTTTACCCGATTGTCTTTTCGTGCGTATTCATCACAAATTTTTCCGCAATTGTCAGGCGAGCCGTCATCCACAAAAATGACTTCAAGATTAGTGTACGTCTGCCCCAAGATGCTGTCCACGCACTTGGGCAGGTATTCCTCCACGTTATACACGGGGACAATGATGGAGATTAAGGGGTTGTCCATGATGAAAAGTGTTATATAGGATTGCTGAATATACGGTCTATTTGGAAGTCTGTTGGGCTTTTTGGAGTCGCTCCAGCCAAGCCATGGCTTCACTGACGCTCCTGGGGCATTCTATGGTATCCTTCAACTCGGGATAGATGTCCAGCATGAAATAAGTGTCATAGTCTTGCTCAAACACCTTTTGTATGTATGCGTTCTTGTTCTTTTTGTAGTGGTCTACAAAGCCGTCTTCCGTGAATCCGTAGCGTGAGAGCTCTTCCGTGTTATTTCCATATAATTCCCTGGCTCTGCGTTCAAGCTCGGTTTCCGTGGAAAGCTCTTTGCCGTATCGTTCCCAGGCCAAGGCAAATAGCAACTCCGCACTATAACACCTGAACGAATTGGGCATACCCGAATTGGTATTGACCAAGGCCTCATAAGCCTTGTTCAAGTCAAAAGAGCGGAACAGTTTCTCGTAGAACTCGTTGAACCTCAAAGCCAAGTCGTTATTGTAAATGGTCTCGAAAGAACCCACCATTCCGCGGAAAGCCGCCGGGCGGTTGAGAAAACTCGTGGACATGAAGAAATTGCCATGGCATACCGCCCACGTCACGAAAAGTTCGTTCTTCACGACCTTATTGATGGCCGATAGCTGCCGATAAAGCTCTTCCCATTCCACCAACACCCGTGAGGTCAATACCAGGCCATCCTTCTTGCCACTGCCATGCACCTCGAAGTGGATGATTGGGGCGTTCCCGTTCTTTTGGCAGTCGTCAAGTATTTCGGTGAACACTTGGTTCCATTCTGTCCGGTCCTTTGGGCAGCGCAGAATGGATTGAAAATCGTTGTGGATGTAACTCATTCTTTGGAGCAGGTCGTTGTGCAATTCGCTTCCGGTTTGCCTCTCCCCAGCCTGCAGTGATTCTATAATGTAAATGCGGTTAAAATGTATTTGTGCCATTGCCGTTTTATGTGATTAGTTTTCTGCATAATAAATATGTGCGGATGAGCAAGCGTCTACCGTTTGGAGGATATGATTACATTTCCTTCTTAGGGGATGCATAGATGAAGTCTATGATTCCATCCAAGTCTTTATCTTGCCTTGCTCTAATTCTTTTCTCTTGTTCAATGGATAAACGTGAGTATTTCTCGTGTATCTCTTGGTTTTCCATCATCAAGATACGGTTCATAATCTCTTCGATGGAATAGGGATTAGTGTAAATAGCCGCTCCTTGGCAGATTTCGGGGATAGATGTGAATGGAGATACGATACATGGTGCGCCATAGCGCATGGCTTCCATTGGCGGATAGCCAAAGCCCTCGTTTAGCGAGGGATAGATAACCGCATAAGCGTCATGGTATAATTGTTCCAATTCATCATCGCTCACGTATCCCATAAATTCAAATCGGGATGGGTTTTTAAGTTTATATTTATATATAGTATGACTATTGGCACCCGTAATCCGTACCTTTACATTGTCCAGGAAACCATTTGAGAACAACCTGTCAAATGCGATAATGCTTCTCAGACAATTCTTTTCCCAGCGGTTGGCGGAAACCATCAGATAGTATTTTTCGTTGTATTGACTGGAGATTATATTCCCCTTGGAAGTTGATGGACTGTAATAAACCGGTATGTTCCGAGACTTAAATCGTGGCACATAGGCCAAAAGGGAGTTTTGGCTATGGTTTGAAACCATTGCAAAACGGAAATGCTTGTTCTTCAGAGCCTTATTGTAAATAGAATATGCGTGTTTATATCCAAATCTAGGAAAAAGTTTTTTTATGACAAAGACCATCTTCTCGTACATGGAGCAGGTTCTATAGTTAAACATCATGCTGTCATATGTTAATTCCAATGGCCTTACATCATGAATTGTCCCGATGAGATCTATGTCAAGATCCATGTCGAGTATTTCGTCTTTTGCGATAGGGCAATATATCTTTTCGTATCCATATTTCAGTGCAATATCTTTTAATGAGCCTTCTTGGCATTTGTCAAGAAGCAAGATGTGATTTTCCGAGATGAGCTTTTTCATCACGGGGTTAAACCATCTTGAAGAATCGTATAATGCGACAACGGGAAGTCTGCGTTCCACAATCCTGCTAAAGATAATCTCACCATATATACCGCCTCCATGTCTTTTGGTTGAGGCACTTGGTTGAGTGACGCTTAAATCAAATAGAAGTTTCATGTTTTAATTTGAATTTTCGTATTTTGTGCATTCTATTTCTTCGGCATAAAACCAAAGAAGAACGCGTTTATATATCGGCTCATTCGAATGCATTTGGCCATCCCGATACATAGCAGGACAATAGGGATGGCAAAGCATAAAGAAAGTGAAAGCAAGAGCATGAAATTCTCGTTTGCCGCTCCTGCGGTTTGAGGAAGTTCTGTCAAACCCTTCAGGGATGGTAACTGAGGGAGCAAAAACCAATGAAACGCGTAGATTTCAAGGCTATATGTACCAATTGTGGAAAGGAACCTAGGTATGTGGCGTCATATCTCATGAAAAGCTGGTACAAAACTATAATGGAAAAGATGCCTGTAAACTTCCTTTCACCTCCCAATATCATGGCGATAAAGTAAAATAGTAAAGATAATGTGTAAATTCTTTCCGAATGGGAAACCAGATTGGCTATTGTCTTATATCTAGCGCAGACAACTCCAAAATAAAAGAAAGGGAACATTGCGGTGTACCATTTAAAATAAGGTATGTTTTCTAAATCGGTTATCCCAAGAAGGTTCGTGCTTATAACTTGGTTGACTATGATCATGATAATTGCCAATGCTAAATCTGCGCTTATTCTTCTTCCTTGGTTTAGTTTGTGATTTATCAACCCTAATATTAATCCTGCTATCATGCAATAAAACAAAGCAGGGAAAAACCAGTATACGCCACAAGTTTTTGTGTATCCTTTAATGATGTCGGTGGTGAACATCAGCATATACCCCCCCCCAATTGTGAAAAAGGGAAGCATCACTCTTAGGAATTTCTTTTTGACGAAAAGAATAGTTTCAGACATGTTCCAATGCTCAAAGGATTTATATGCAAATAAGCCCGAAAGAAACATGAAGAGTGGCATGTGAAAGCTTGCATAGAATTGATTGAATAAGGTGTCTTTAACACCCACACCAAATTCCGCGACATGTCCCATGACGACAAATATGATGGCTACGCCTTTTAATTTGTCAATGAATAAAATTCTCATTTTTATATTAAATCAGTATTTTTATTCTTTAATTTTAATTTTCGTCATTTGTGGATAACCATTCTACATAAATGTATAAGGAATGAGCTGAAGGTCTATGTTCTGATTAATAATCATGTTCATATTTTGGGTCATCAAATACAGGCAATATAAGATTGACAAAAAATATATGATTCTGCGATGATATAAAGTAAGTCCGTTTTCATTGATTAAAATCGAGAAGATGAAAAAATAGATACCTATAAAGCAAAAAGAGCCTCGGACCGCTATGTCAACAATAGGACTAAACAGGGTGCAGAAGCAGACTCCAAAAAACACAATATTACATAGAAAAGGGATGACCTTTTGTTTTATGACCGCCCTTTTGACATAGCAGTAGATTATTAATGACAAAAGCAAAAATATCTTGAATGAAAATATATTCGTCGAAGCATCGAGGGCTTCCGTTCTATCCATGTAGCCATAGAATTTACTCGTCAAAATCGTTATGCCCAGCGCACTTATGTTGTCAAATAAATAATTAAAAATAAGTCCTCCAAAAACGAGAGAGACCAAATAGGTGATGATATATGTTTTCGGGCGGTAAAAGGAAGTCTTTAAAAATAAAGGGAGCAGCCCGAAATAACCCGTTAGGTGGACAAATGCTCCTATGATGTTGCTCAATGCAAATTTCACTTTCTTTGAGCTATACATAAAAAAAGCCCATACCATGAATCCTAAGGCTACCCCCTGACGGGCTTGTTGCATCAATGTCATGAAGAAGTATTCTGTAAAGAAGAAGGCAGCCGCGAAGTTGACATATTTACCCGCGAACTTGTAGATAAGCAGGTAAAAAGGCAACATCGTAAACAAAGCCACAAGTGCGATGACCAATTGGAAAGGAAGATAGGAAGTTAGTATTTGATATAGCCAAGGCCATTCTGAATTCTCTATGTTCCCGGTATCTATAACGCTTTTGTAAAGCCAGTAATCCGTTCCACATGTTCTACCCGCAACAACGACAAAAAGAATCAAGCCGTTGATGACAAAGAGTGTTCTGCGCCCCATAATAGGCAGTGCAGGCTCAATAATGGCAGATAATGCGAACAATACACATAGATAAATGTATATATCCATTTACGTTTTTTTTAGAGATTGAAATAATTTCATCCACTCTTCGCAGATGTTCTCGATTTGGAATTCTTTACTTGACTCAATGGCTTTCTTTGCCATGACCCTTCTTTTGGCCTCGTCTTGCATGAGCAGTTTCAACTTTTGCGTATATTGCTTGATATCCAATTCTGGGATAACATAGCCATTCTCCCCATCCGTAATGATATCGGTCAATGAGGCATATGAGTGAAATGCCAAGGGTACGACCCCGAATTGCTGAGCTTCGGTGAGCGTTAGCCCCCATCCCTCGAAGGCTGATGTCAACATGAAGATGGAAGCCCGCTCATAATAAGGGACTGGGGGGTGTGCCCCAAGGAATGCCACTCTTTTGAGCTCCCTTTTCTTAACCATATGCTTGTATTTTTCCTCATACTCTTTGCCATGACCAATGATGGTCAGTGTCCAGTCTTGCAAAGTGGAATCGGACTCAATCTCGCTCCATATCTTGATAGCCAATGAAATCCTTTTTTGAGTTTCGTCCAGTCTGGAAACAATCAGCACTTCCTTACCCTTTTTCTTGTCATAATCATCTATGTTGAAGAATTCCGAGAATGACAACGCGTTATGGATGCAGTGCAGTTTTTCTGTATTGTTAAGCTTTGCGTATTGCTGGAAATCTTCGTAGAATTTCTTGGAAAGCAAAACAACTTTATCCGAGCAGATGTATGCGTCATGATAGGCCTTGCGGTATTTATGCCTGCGATATAACTTCGCCATGGGATAGGTAGCGAGTTTAATCAGGCTCTTGCCCATTTCGCGTTTAACCTTGATGTTCCACAATAAGCCATGGATGTTTAGGAAATTTTCCTCAGCCCCAGGGTTGAAATGGTGCACGGTGACTAAGTACTTCCCCTCAAATCTGTCCAATACGGCTCTCATGCGCTTGGCGAAAACAAATGCCCCCTGATTAACGATGATGTCAATGTCATGTTTCTTGATAAAGCCATACAAGGTGTCCTCAAAGGATGAGTCAAATGAAATCCTTTGGGATTCCGTGAATTTTGTCCTCTCAAATTCAGGAGCAATTGAAGTCGAATAAATGGAATAGCACTTGACATGGTACTCTTTTTGTAATCCGATCGCAATGGTGGATGTAATTCGCTCAGTACCTCCTTTGAGGGGTGATACCTCGTAAGAGGTGTAAAATAGTATATTCATTTATAATGAATCTAAGAAATTGCTGGATTGTTTTTGCAGCTCATTGATTCTGCTCTCCACCCCTTCCCATGGTATAGGTTTATCCATCTGTGTATCAATGGGTAAGGCAGGAGAATAGATTCTGTCGGATAATCCTGTAGAGTTTAACAATGACGTAATCCGGTTGTTTCCTTTGGAATATTTGTTAACTAACAGGATGGCGAGGAATGGCTTGTGCATCTTGATACAGAACACTACGCCATGGAAAGAAGTAGTGATAACACATCGGGCATTTTCTATGTATGATAGCCATTCAGGAATTGTCGCTTGCAAATTGCGATACCCCTCTAATAGTTCCCTTGCCTGCATGTAACCAGAGGAGCATACAATCTTGAAGTCAAGTTCTTCCCTTTCAATGTATTCGCGGATTTTTTCCCAATAGATTTCTGATGAAGTTGAGACGTTAAGCACGTACATGAACAAATACGGCTTGCCTGTATTTGATGTGGAAGATGCTATTTTCCGGTATTCTTCCTCTGGTAGCAACAATGTGGGGTCTAATGTGACTTGCACGTCTTTTATGTTCAACTGCTCACATAGCTGACGTGTGCTTTCTTCACGAACCCCAATCTTCTCAAACGTTGAGAGATATTGTTTGAACAAGGATAATTCCTTCTTATGCAGATTTCTTCCGATACTTGCAGCATATGCCACTCTCCTTGTTTTCTTATTCCCGAAAGCAAGATACCAGACGGCCGTATCGGACAGGAACACAGGGTTATTCCAAACTTGGTCGCTCCCGCAAATGTAAATGTCCGCATCTGGCGGGTTGTCTCGTATCTCTCGTAGATCGTGATAGACCACCTCGGAAGAGTGGATATGCTCACGTCTGAAATCATCAAAATGCCGTTTCTTGTTCAGTTCCTGGTTAATTGCTCGCAAACGTTCTTCTTCTCGATAAGTTCGCTTGTCATTCTTCCGTTGCTTGCTCAACAAATAGGCAATGCCCTTTGGTGATAAGTATTTCCTTGCCTTTTGAAGTAATGGAAGGGAATTCGATTTTGGCAGATACCGTATCAAGAATACGTCATGTCCACGACTTCTAAGATATCTCTGCAAGGCATAACATTGCAAAACTTGCCCATAGTTGTCATCTGAGTTCCAATATGTAACGACTCCTATTCTCATCTTTCCGTAATATATATTATAATGTTCGCACGCGCGAGAGGCTAATAGGTCGTGGGCACGTTAGTCGGGCGGGAGGATGTCCACGTCGCGACCGCAGGTATCCGCGGGAATTCGGCTCGGAGCGACCTCGCCAGCTTCCCCGAACGTCATGCCGTTGGCATCGGCGAGTTCTTGTATGGAGCCATCGAAATATTCGTGCAATTCCTGTTCGGAGATGCCGCAGATGTCCACATAGCGAGGATCCATGGAGATGTCATTCAGGTTGTTCAAGTCGCTGAAGACACTGACGTGGCTGAACTTGCTCACGCCCGTGATGAAGACGAAACGGAGACAGGCATCCATCGACTTGAGCACGGAGAAGAAGGCCTTCAACGTATTCCGGTAAGCCGTGTGCAACGTCTCGTTGTCGATGGTGTTGAGCAAAGGCTTGTCGTATTCGTCCACCAATACCGCTACTTGCTTCACGGTCCGCTCGAAGGCACGACGGATAACGCCCTTGAAGCGCAACTCGGCGTTCACCTCTGTCGGGCTGGCACCATAAATCTTTTCCCACTGGGCAAGCGAGTCATTCAGGAAATCATTCAAGTCAGACTCCTTGTCATACTTGCCGGCGTTCAGGTCCAGGTGAAGCACGGGATACGTCTGCCAGTCGGTTTCCAGCCGCTCCATGGCCAGTCCCCGTAATATCAAGTTCTTCGTAAGGCGGTCGTCATTGCGTGCCAAAGGCGTATAGGCCTGCACCTGTATGCCATGATCACGGCAAAACTCTATCAGTGGCTTTTGCGTAAACAAGGTTGTCTACAACCTCTGCCAATTGCTCAAAGTTTAAATCTTCATTATCAGTACCATTCAAAAAGTTTATCCAAGGCATAATGTCTGGTTCCTGACATTCCTCCACATTTACATGACGATATTTGCTGAGCATATCTTGCCAATTGTTCTTTTGTTTCACCTGACTGGTGATATAATTAGTAGACAAGTGGGTCTTATAAAATGGATAAGAAGCACCTGCACCGAATAGAATTGTTGTTTTCATAATGGGTTGTTCTTAATTAAAATATGCTGTATGCTAATTTACTTAGTGAAACGAAGCTGTCTCTCATTTCACCACTTTCTTAATCATATCCACAGCACTTTCCGGCAATACGCTTTTCACTGCAGCTTTCAACTTACCCTTAGTGTCTTCAATCAAGTGGTTAACTATTTTCAAGGCATCACTTTCTTCTTCATTGTCCGTAAACACTTCCAGCAGCATAGGCTTTTCCGTCATTTCCGGTGTCAGGAAATGATCCAAGTGCGACAGGTATTCCTCTTTTGTCGTTGCCTGCATATACTCAAAGCCCAAATCTTCGGCATAGTGGCGCACAAGCAGATGTGACTTATTGCCATAATGTCCTGCGGCAGCCATGAAACGGTCTGCGTCGTCTCCGAAACGTGCCGCAAAATGATTGTAGTTGCGAAACTCAGTTCCCTTGCCATTGTTGACAAGCAGGATGCGGATATTCCGCCCTATATGTCGGTTACCCATGGCATTAAGGTCGTAGAAGAAAGCGAGGTCACCGATAACAAGGAAGTGAAGTTTGTCGGGGCGTGCCACAGAACCGCCTACCATGGATGACATGCAGCCGTCTATGCCGAAACCGCCCGTGTTGACGAAGCCTTGGCTCAGTACAGATTGAGGTACATCAAACAGCGTCCAGGCGCGCAAGCTGTTAAGAATGCTGACATGGAGTACACTGCCTTGCGGTAAGCGGTGGGCTGTTTGCTTGGCCATCCAAAGGTTAGAGAAAGGAAGCTCTGGGATAAGAGCATGTAGTCGGTCATAGCTTTTGTGGCACGACTCCAACCATGCCTTACCATTTGCCTTTTGATCCTCACGGTTTTCAGCCATGTCTGCGTACCGATTGAAGAAGTCCTCTTCACGCATTTCGAACACACTTGTCAGCTTGTGCATAGGGTCGCGCAACTCTCCGTCCTCGTTTACTCGCCATACCGCCTTAGTCTTGGAGCATCCCCCGTTTCCATATCCGCCCACTTCGCCAATGTGTATCAGAAGATTGGTGACAAATTCATCTTTGGAGTACATTTCTTGTTGGTTGACAATGCCAAGGTTTACACGGTATTTACCATCGTAATTGCTGCAATGCTCACAGAATACCACGGCTCCATAGGCAGCGCAGAAACGGTCTATCGCCTCTTTCTGCTTGGCTGTCCAAGGAAGATGATTGTCTACACGTATGCCTATCCGCCCATTGGGCAATTGAGGCAATTCATCCCAAGGCATATACCTGTGGATGCAACGCGCCACGGGTAGTTCCTTTACGGAGAAGTCTTTGTTGTAATCAGTTGCCAGATTGATATGTACCGGACCTCCACCTCTATGTCTCAATGCCAGAATAGCTCTATTGAGCTTTATTGTGGCATCCCACTCGTCGTTTTCATTGCGCGGTACGGGTACATGCTCACTATGTATTACCATATCTTTCAGCTGTTGCGACCGGTCCATCATCTGGGGTATCATGTGTCCGATGCGGTTTTCATTTTGCGTGGCTGTTATAGCCAAAATGGGTAGTTTGCGATAAAACGCTTCGGTCAGTCCGGGTATATAATTGCGTGAGGCAGTGGCACCGGTACACGACAGGACTATAACTTCACCTGTTTCCTCCGCCATGCCTACTGCCATATAAGCAGCTGAACGTTCGTCAACGGACGAATAGACCTCAAAGAACGAGTCGTTCTGCACGCTGCCAACGAAAGTGACGTTTGTGTTTCCTGGACTTGCTATGATTTTCCTTATTCCATGTTGTTTGAGTAAGGAAATCAGGATTTGTTGCCCACGCTCTACGGTATAATATTTCTTTTCCATATAAAATAATTTCGTATTGTTTTCGCTAACTATTAAAATGTATATGTCATATTGACATAAGAGAGTATGTTACATTAATTTTAAAGTCTATTTTTGCTTTATAACACATGTCTGTACAAGTAATATTTAACAAGCTGTTTCATATTTCCCATCTCTTTGAAAGAAGCCCGTTCGTGTGTCATTTTGTCATTCTTGGCTTCCGTTTTCCAATTGATGCCTTTAAAAACTGGAGAACTCAAAAAGGATTCGAGGCATTTCTCTAACCCGTACATGGTAGGCAGGAATCCGGAAGTATCCATGAAATGGTTTATTTTTTCATTCGAGAAACAGCGGTTGTAATACCGGTCATATTTCACTTGATACTGACCGGTTAACGAGGTAAGGTTAGGACATTTGTCAAGCAGGAATACTTCCGGACGTCTGCCAGAGTGCTTTTCAATGACATCCAAATATTTATTCAGGATTTCACCCCAACGATATGACTCGTTTCCTGTTATATGGAATGCTTCACCGTAAGCTTCCCTCCTCCCCATGAGCGCAGCTATTCCCTCGGCTACATTAAGACCATAAGTTAGTGTAGTATACCTGTCGGCAATGTCGTGGGAGAAAACGATAGTTCTGTCATGAACGGCACGGTAAAGCCAAGCTTCTTTCTCAAGCACACCCAACTGTAGCCTTATTTCACTGAATGTAATATAAGGACGAATGATGGTGTAGTTTACCATGCCGGACTGTTGCAATAAGTTTTCCTGCCTTGCCTTGGCAAGGGCATATTCGTCAGTAGCAAGAAACTCTTTGTCTGTACACACATCAAGCAGACGTGGACTGTCTTCCGTAAGCGGTGTGGGGGAATCGGCGTAAACTCTTGAAGAACTCAAATAAATATAGTGACCACACCCATTCAGAAGCTTACAGCAACGTTGAGCAAATTCATCTGTATGGTATATCATGAAGTCCACTACCACATCAAAATGCTTGCTAAGCAAGGGGAAAAGGAACGAGGAATCATGGGCATCGCCTTCCACGAACATAATGTTTCCGGAATTTTTGTGCCTCCGGCGTGAAGTGACAGTCACGCAATGCCCGTTACGCTTGAGCAGATTAACCAAATGCACTCCCATAGCTCCCGTACCACCAAGAATTAAAATATTTGCCATGAATGTTATGAAATTTAATGGACGTATTTAAATATGTAAAAGTTCAAAAGAAATATGGATAGATAGTACTTCAAAAGCTTTTTTAATATGGCTTTTGTTTTTCATAATAAATTCATCTCTTTTTAAATCGTTCGATTTTTCCATTGATAATGGCAATGATTTTACCTTTCACTTTGATACGTTCGTTCCGTGTCAGTCCGATAGTGTAAATACATATACAGGTGGAAAGCGTACATACCAATATGGTGACAACCAGCCGCAGGAATGTTGAATCCATCTGCTTGAAAATAAGCAGAGGTACAATGACAGCAACCACCGTGACTGCGCCTATTTTCAACACTACGTCTTTCATGAACATCATTGGTGGGAATTGTAGCAAGCCTTTCATTACATAAAGCCTGACAGAAGTCACACCTATATGTACTAATATAAAAATGATGTAGGCACTTTCAACAGGCAAACCGAGTTTGAAGGCAATCCATGTCAAAGGAAAGACCAAGCAACCGACTCCGGATATAATAATCACATACCTACGGATGTTGCCTGTCGCCATACAAGCAGTATATCCGGTATTGCCAAGCATGTTTATCATCGAACCAATAATAGTAAGGCGTAAAAATACAACGGCATGGTCGGGCACGATTTTCAACCAAAGGGTCAATACCTGTTCTGCCTCAAACATCACCGGCATCGCGAATAGTAAAAGCAAGAAATAGGAGAACTTGGCACCACGACAAACCAGCTTGAACGTTTCTCTCGTATTTCCTGCTGCGTAATTTTTGGTAATTTGAGGATTTAATGCCATAGTGAAATTATAAACAAACTGCATAATAGCCCCCTCCACTTGGTTTGCAACACCACGCGCTGCATTCAAGGCAACGCCGAAAAACATATTTATCAGGATGTTAACACCTTGTGTATTGAATATAGTGCATGCATTTGTCAAAAAGCTCCAGCTGGAAAATCCGAACATTTGTTTGAATAACAGCGTGTCTTTAGTCCAACGATAATGACATTCCACGAAATGCCTGTTGCAATAAACTCCATATACTACGCGAATCAGCAAAGCCGCAACTGCGAGCAAAACTGCGTAAGATGCAAGTTTGTCAAAGGGGGAAATCGTAATCATATAACAAACGCCCAACTTCAAGAACGCATCAAGGATGCTCACGTAAGCGAAAGCGTTCATGTGTTCATGGGCAATGATGCAAGCATTGTAGGGGATACTGATGAGGTTAATGCAAAACACGACCAACGAACAATACAGCACCCAATTGGCAGCCGTCATTCTTTCCACTGGGATATTCATTTTCTCATTCAAGAACCATCCTCCCAAAGACACCCCGAGCAAAAGAATAATCAAAACGATAGCCACTTGAATGTTTATGCTCATGGAAAACACTTGATTCAACCGCTCCTTATCACCCCTGCCCAACTCGAACGTAATGAATCTGCTGATAGATGCAGACAAAGCACCCGATATCATTGAAAACATCGCTACGAAACCACCTACGACATTGTAAATACCATAGTCTTCCACACCCAACATATTCAATATCACCCTGCTCGTGTAGAGAGATACAAGCATAATGATGATTGTGCGGAAGTAAAGTAGCAATGTGTTCTTTGCTATCCGTTTATTGTTGACAGAAGTGTCTTGCATATAATTAGATTTGTTCAATGCGATATAATGTTCTCATTATTTCTTCTTCAAATTTTTCTGAAATCCATTCCTGCGGAACATCATTACTTAAATCCAATCCCTTTAGTCGTTTAAATTGTCCCAAAACGCATAAGGTTTTCTTCTCATTTTCGTTTAAGCGAGACAAGTATTCTAACTGACGTCTATAAGAATCTTTCTCCTTTTCATGTTCTTTCAAATAGGCTTGCAGTTCATTGACAGAAGTATATTCTGCGGTCAAGAAAATAATTGCTGCCCGTAGGGAACTCAAATCATTGCCAAATTTTTCAGCGATTGAACTTAAATTATTACGAATTTCCATACAATCCTTATTTAAAATTTGTATAAGTAAACATCCGATTCTGACGTGCCACTCGCTTTACAGGCAGCAAGCCATAAATAAGATTAAAATTCGGTAGATATTTATAATTTGTCTGCACTTATGTCGATGGTTGAAAGATAAACTTCCTACATACATTCACCGCATACGGCACCCCATAATCCTCATACGCCTCCGTATGCCTCAACCCCTCCAGTCCTTCCTTCAGCCGCTTCCTTTCTTCATCAGGAAAATTTCCACTCTTGATGGAACCAATGACAGCCTCCATCATATCCTGACAAACATAATCGGGTGAATACATGTCATCGAAATAGTTGTAATGCTCGTCTTGTACGAAGTGGTGAGTGAGGCTTTCGAGCACTTCAAGCAGGATGGTTACAGCTTCGGCATGGCTGCCTTGATTTAGCGATTCACGAATCGTTTTCCGATAGGGTGAAAGCAGTCTCGCTATGGTATCGCAATCTTCATCTATGTTGTGTTCGCTGAATACGGCTTCGATTTTATTCTTTCCGTTTGTCATACATGTATGTTTTGAAAACGTTATCTATATCTATTTTTTAAGGATATATACTTCATCGGCAGTTGCAGTATATATTCAACTGCAGTTGCAGTATATATTCAACTGCCGATGCAGTATATATTCATTTTTCGGGTGTACTATCCTGTATGTTCTGTTCCGCCTGCTGCGCGTTCGGGGCGATGAGGTTCTGGCCGCCGTTGATGATGCAGACAAACTGGGGGTCTTCCCGCTCGTGGAGCTTGTCTATCTCATCGTGGTACTCCTTGGGCATTATCCAGCGGAGAAGGCACTTCACGTGCGAGAGGTCGGCGTTGCGGTTTGCATTCAGGTATTCCTGAGCGGCGGCTATCTGCCTGAGATAAGGTATCTCAAAATGCTCTTCCCGGATGGATTCGATGACTGCTTCCGCTATTTTCTTTATGAACGCGCTTTTTTTCATCAGCCAAGAGTTTCAAGTGAAATGCCGGAAATGCGTAAAGTTTCCCGGTGACTTGTCCTCTTGGAATGAGTATCGGGTTCATGACAGGGCGGTCTTTTCAGACAGGTTCAGGGACGTTTCTTGGGACGGTTCATCCACGCGTCGTTGATGCGGGCACGGATGTTATCGATGGTCTTGCCTTTTTCAAGCTTGGACGCGAAAGGCAGCAGGAGGCTGATGAAGCGTTCTTTCACCATTTCTTCGGGGAAGAGCTTGGGCTCTTGTTCTACCATCTCCACCACGACACGTGCCAGCTCGGTAGCCGACCGGCACTCGCCGATGAGGGAGAGATAGCGGCCGAGGTTCTCCTTATTTATATATAGGGCAAGCTTCTGCGCTTCGGGAGGTTCCGTTTCCTGATCGGACTTGTCGGGAAGCGGATGTTCCGGAAAGTAGCTGCCGTAGAAATTCTGCACGGCTTCCGTAGCGTTGGGGAGGATCTGGTTGTTTCCTCCGTTTATGTTTATGGTTATGTCGGACACGACAATAATTAATAATTAATGCCAATCAGGAGTTAAAAGGGAGTTATAGGTAGTTATCGCCCGCCAGTGCGGGCTGGGAGTTAGATGCCAATACCTTTTGCACCGCTTTCAGAAGTTAAGCTATTGGCCTTTAACTCCTGAACGAAGTGATAACTCCTGTGAAACATAACTACGTTTAACTCCTGATTCGCATAATTAACAGTTAATAATTAAGAAGCTGTCTGTCAGCCACCCAAATAGATTACCCTGCCATTCGGACGGCCTCCTAAGAAATCAAAGATGTTCGGCTCGTCGAAATAGATGCCCATGTCGGCATAATAGGCTTCCTCCGGGTCGGACGGCACGGTGTAGAGGTCTTCGTAAAGGTTTATCCGCTTGCCGAACGCAGTGGTGAAATAAATGTTCCTTGCCGCCTCCTGCTCTTTCTTCAGGATGCCGTGCCAGACGGTTTCACCGTTCCATACGGGCAGGTCTTCCTCGTCGAGCCATACGGCGGAACCGCTTATGTATGTTTTGTTATTGTAAGTAACGAGTTGGGCGGCAAGATAAAGGCTTGGCACGTCTTGGGGAGCGGGTGTCGGGAAAATTACGTCATGGAACACACGGCCGTCCCTATGGCGCAAAGCGAACGTGCGTTCGTCTTTTCGCTCTAAAACTGCATAAGTATCCAACCGTTCGGCATGGATTGCATCAAGCATTTCTGCCGTTTCCATCAGCAAAGCCTTTTCCTTTCCGTCCACGAAAGAAGTCTCGTAACGGAACTCTTTGGCTATGGTATCCGCCAAGGAATAACCGTGCTTGTCACGCCAGTTGAAGGCAAGGTCAGACCACAGCATCTTCTTTGACCCCAACCTTTTTCCGACAAACCGCATGAACATCGCCTTACGGTAGCGCAGGTCGGGAAAGACTTGCCGCAAGATTCTGTCTTCGCGTGCAAACCAAGCCAGCATTTCACTCAAACGGATGAAATCCCCTGAAAGCACACTTTCGACCATCCATTGCCTGAGGGCACTGCACTTTGCGTCTGTCACGGCCTTTCCCACGAGGTTGTGGACTTCGGAACCGGCTTTGGCACTCATTCCCAAGCCATCGCACCAGCTACTCTCCACATCGCCTACGCAGCGGTACCTGTATTCGTAAACGCCGTCAAGCCCGACGGCGACGGTATTCTCTATGTAAAGCAGGAAAGGAAGGATTCTATGGCTGTCGAAGCACCTCGCTTCCTGCCCGACAAGACGGTACAGCCTGCCGTATAGCTGATAGAAGAAGGCTACGTCGCCATCCACGCTCATGGACGGATGGTGAAGGCTTTTCCATTGGGACTTGAATTGGTCTATCGTGTACATTTTTTTTGAGGAGTTTAAGAAGCTGTTTTGAATTTATCGTGCGATGATTTGGGATGAGTTTTTTGTAGAGACGCAAAATCTTGCGTCTTTACTATGAGGAAGAGCGGGCTATCTGACGAAGAACAGGAGCGGAAAGGACCAAAAAATCGCCCAAAGCACACACGAAAACGGATACATCAAGCCAAGAAAAACTTTTTGAAGAAATTCAAAACAGCTTCTAAATAAGCTGTATGTATTCAGGCTGCACCTCAACGGCAGCGGCAAGGAGGTTGGGAAGTTCTACGAACATCCGCTTGGTGCGTGCGCCCTGCATTTTCTGCAAATAGCCCTCGTAGCCGTCCAGCGGACCGCCGACGATACGCACTTTCCGCCCTATCATATCGAAGGATATTTCTTCAGGCGCGTAATAGCGTGTATTCTCGGTGGATTCCACGGCATGGATGAAACGTTCCATGTCGGCTTCCCTCACCGTCATCGGTATTTTGTAACCGCCGCGCACGTAGCGGTATTGCACGGTGTCGTATTTCTCGACTATCGGGTCAACCGCCAGCCGTGTGTCATGCACGAAAAGCAAGTCCTGCATGAAAGGCACTTCTTCCCGGTAACGCTTGCCGTTCCGGGTCACCAGTTTCCACACCATCGGCGTAAAGACCTGTATCTTCAAACTCTTGAACAGCTCGTAGGCTGACAGCTTGGCGTTCCACCGCTTAAGGTCGCGCATGACGAACCATTGGAGGTGGCCATTTACGTCCGAAGATATGTCTTTTTCTATAGAAAGACGGTCTTGCGCATTAATCCGGGATTCGTTCATTTCTTCAGGCAGGGACATTTCTTCTAATCCTGCAAGCTGTCGCAAATTACACGATAACAAGCAGTTACACAAATCAGGCTGTTGACTTTCCTTAATTTCATAAAATTGTTCCATCTCCGTCACTACTCATAATAGCGTTTGTGTTGGCATTGATTTTCATGACGGATTTTTTGTCCGTCTCCTATTATGAGATGGACATTTTCGTAAAACATCTAAATGCCAACAACTACCAGGACTTCCGTGAAAATATTCCGTCAACAAATTGCCAAATCGCTTGTCGCTTCATAAAAAATAATAGCAAATAAACCTGCAAAAAACACTTGACATTTAATTATTATTGCTACATTTGCAACGGAATGTCCATCTCATAATAGGAGAAGTCCATTTTCGTGAAACTGTTGTTTGCGTCAGAGACCCTCCAAAATCATCCGGTTTGCCTTATCCACTTCACTTGACTTTATCGAATCGAGGTATATCTGCGTTGTCGTTTCCGAATCGTGTCCGAGGGCTTCGCTGATGACCGACAGCGGAACGTCCTTGCCACGAGCTATGGTGGCCCAACTGTGGCGGCTATAATACATAGACAACGGCAGCGGCAGCCCTGCCAGGCGTGCTATTTCTTTCAGGTGCCGGTTGATTTTCCTCATTTGATTCTGGTACTGCCTGCGTTCGCTCCCGTCCTCACGGGTGATGATGAGCAAGAGGTATCTTGTGCCGTTGGGCTTGTACTTGTCCATGATGGCCTGCATCTGCTCGGTCCATTCCATTGTCAGCAGCTGCCCCGTCTTTTTGCGGCGGTATGCCAGGCAGCCGTTGTCAAGGTCGGTTTTCTTCAAATACGCCATATCGATGAAGGACATTCCGCGCGTACAAAAACTGAACATGAACATGTCCCTCGCAAAGTCCAGGCTTGGGTTCCGTGATAAATCCAAGTCATTGATTTTCTTGATTTCGATGAAAGTCATGCTCCTTTTCACAGTCTTGTCCATGCCGCAGTAGACGTGCCTGAACGGATGGCGGTCGGGTGTAAGCCCTTTCTCTACCGCCAACTTGTAGTTGGTGCGCAGTATACGCATATAGAAAGAGGTGGTGTTGCGCGTCAGTCCGCATCCTTGCATCCACGCCTCGTAGAGTTCCAAAAGCCCGCCGTCCACCATGTCGAAAGTCAGGTCTACGCCCTTACGGAAGCGCATGAGGCTGTTGAGCATCGAGCGATAGGTTTCGACTGAGCGTACCTTGCCGAGCTTTTTCTTGTGCCGTACCTGTTCGTGGATAAAGTTGAATACGCTGTCCGGCGTGTCCGTACAAGGTTGGAAGTTGGCGGCGATTTCGTCAAGGCTTACATTTCCCGTGGCTGTTTCGCTTTCCTCCACCATCCGCCTGAGGTTCTCAAGCTCCCATTGCAATTCTGTTTTCAGGGAAACGAGGAAAGTGTAGCGCGGCGACGACAGCGACGGAAGCAATATCCGCCCTGTCTTACTGTCCCATTCCCCGGCGAAGATTCTATACCCGCTCGTTATCCTGCGCACCGAGCGTCCGTGTATCAGCTGGAACACCAAAGAGCCTTCCTTGCCCTGCACCGCTGACGGTCTGAATTTTAGTTTTATCGATGTCATGGTCCAATGTTTTTTATTCTTCTTTAGAAGCTGTTTTGAATTTCTCCAAAAAGTTTTTCTTGGCTTGATGTGTTCGTT